>Ga0214164_1000466_pt1 | contig 26439 bp, 29 predicted proteins | sample TroBogepilimnion_13_FD_153003 | JGI IMG/M metagenome (GOLD analysis project Ga0214164, IMG submission 153003) | Freshwater microbial communities from Trout Bog Lake, WI - Practice 03JUN2009 epilimnion v4 | ecosystem: Environmental > Aquatic > Freshwater > Lake > Epilimnion/Euphotic zone ...
GTAATAGGTGCAGAATTGAACATTGACACTAAATTGAGTTTACACAAAATTCTGTCCAGTCTCTCTTTCCGTTCTAATCTTTTTTCATACCCATGTTTTATACCCCAGACCATCTGAAAAAAGTCACTTTAATAGAGAGGTATAAAAAAATTAGTAAATAAGATGCGCTACCCTAAAAGAAATTATTCGATAGTCACCACCTGCATGGTTTCTCTAGAAATTTGTCGCAACAATACTTCTTTTCCTTGTTCTACCATTTCAGCAGCCTCTTTATTAAAGTGTCTGATGGTGTATAGCGATACATTTTCGTTGTAAGAAACTTTAAATTTTTTTGCTAGAATAGCTTTTAATTCGTTGAAATTTCCATATTTATCTTCAATGCAAACGGAAAAACTAATGGCTGAATTTTGAATCAAACTCACTTTCATTTTGAATTGGTGAAATAAGCCAAAAATTTCGCTAATGTTCTCTTCCATAATGAAAGAGAAGTCAATGGATGAGAGGGAAATCAACAATTGGTTTTTCTTTACAATAAAACATGGCGTTTTAGGTTCTAAATCGGCACCTTTCGCTACGCTCGTTCCCGGTAAAAGTGGGTTTATAAATGATTTTACATATAAAGGGATTTCCTTTTTCTGCAAGGGTTGCAGTGTTTTTGGGTGAATTACAGAGGCACCATAAAAGGCTAATTCAATTGCTTCTCGGTAGGATATTTGGTTCAATAACACCGCGTTTTCAAAATATCTTGGGTCGGCGTTTAAAACTCCTGGAACATCCTTCCAAATGGTTACACTTTCAGCACTAAGACAATAGGCAAAAATAGCGGCCGTATAATCGGACCCTTCACGACCTAATGTAGTGGTAAAATTATTTTCGTCAGACCCTAAAAATCCTTGAGTAATGTTGACTGATTTCTTTTTGATCCCTTTTGAAATCAATTTTTGTGTTTGCTCCCAATCTACATTGGCATCGCGATAAGTATTGTCTGTTTTGATGAAATTTCTAACGTCAATCCAATTGTTTTTTAATCCTTTTTCGTTGAAATAATGGCTTACAATTGTGGTAGACACAATTTCTCCAAAGCTAATTACTTGGTCATAAACAAAGCTATAATTTGGGGATTTATTACTTCTTAGAAAATATTCTAAATCGGCAAAATGACTGTTTACTGCAAAAAACACATCATGTTCTTCGTCTTCAAACAAATCTAATAAAATTTGGTTGTGGTATTTTCGAACTTCTTGAAGCGAAGCATGGAATTCGGTTGATTTTTCGAAATAGTTCTTTATCACCATTTCCAAAGCATTGGTTGTTTTTCCCATTGCAGATATTACTAAAAGCACATCATCATGACCTACTTTTTGTAAAACACTCATTACATTTTTAATCCCATCGGCATCTCTTACGGATGCACCACCAAATTTGAAAATTCTCATGATTTTTTAAATAAAGGTGCAAAGCTAAAAAAACTGAATTTTAAAAACGGGAAGAAATTCGAAAAATTTAAGGGTTATTCTTTAAAAATTCATCAATTCCGAGTTCATCCATTTGAGCTACTCGCCAGTCGTTCATTACATTTGCCCCTGTTTTCTTGTAAAATGCTATTGCATTTGTGTTCCAGTCAAGAACAGCCCATTCTATGCGGCGTACTTTGTCTTTTTTCGCTTGTCGAATGATTTGGTTGTACAATGCAAATCCGGCTCCAGTACCACGTTTGCTTTCTTTTACAATTAAATCTTCCAAATGAATGGTTTTCCCTTTCCATGTTGAATATCTATAATAATAAAGTGCAATACCAATTATTTCTGAGTTGACTTCGGCGACAAAACAATGGAATAACGGTTGTTCTGAAAAACCATCACTCACTAAATCGTCGACTGTTATTACAACCGCTTCTGGTTCTTTTTCAAACACGGCCAATTCTTTTATTAACTCTAAAACGGAAGGCATATCAGTTGGAGTTCCTTTTCGAATAATCATACAACATTATTTTGATGAAGCAAAAGTAGCAAACAAATTCCAAATTCGATTGCAATAAATGGCCCTTTGGTAATGGGTTTTCATTTATCTTTTATCAGTTGTTCGTTATCGGTTATCAGTGATTAGTTTTCTGCCAATCTCAAAATAGTGTTGACCGATATACATTAATTTGTCATGATTGAAAGTAGTAAAAATAGGTTTAGTCGTTACACTATTAGTAAACCAATTATTCTAAAAAATTAGTTAGTTTTAGTATTTTTTTGATAAAAAAAGCGATATTTGCACAAATAACTACATCGATTTCGTAATGGAAACACGCAACACTACTTTAGGGGAATTTATTATAGAAAACCAAAATGCCTTTCAATATTCTTCAGGTGAATTATCAAGAATTATTAACTCGATTAGGCTGGCTGCCAAAGTAGTTAATTATAAGGTAAATAAGGCAGGATTAGTAGATATCGTTGGTGCGGCAGGCGAACAAAATATACAAGGAGAAGACCAGCAAAAATTAGATGTTTATGCTAATGAAGTTTTTATTCAAACCCTTATTAATCGTGAAATTGTTTGCGGAATTGCCTCAGAAGAAAATGATGAATTTATAACTGTTGAGGGTTCTGATAAGAGTCATAATAATAAATACGTTGTTTTAATGGATCCTTTGGATGGTTCCTCAAATATTGATGTGAATGTTTCTGTGGGTACTATCTTTTCTGTATTTAGAAGAGTTACCCCTGTTGGAACTCCTGTAACCTTAGAAGATTTTCTTCAGCCGGGGACCAACCAAGTAGCTGCGGGGTATGTTATTTATGGAACCTCTACCATGCTAGTTTACACAACAGGACATGGTGTTAATGGGTTTACTTTGAATCCGGCTATTGGCACATTTTATCTTTCGCATCCCAATATGCAATTTTCTAAAGACGGTAGTATCTATTCTATCAATGAAGGAAATTATGTTCATTTCCCGCAAGGGGTTAAGAATTATTTGAAATATTGTCAGTTAGAAGAAGGGGATAGACCTTATACATCCCGGTATATTGGAAGTTTGGTTTCAGATATTCATCGCAACATGATTAAAGGAGGGATATATATTTATCCTACGAGTTCTAAAGCACCCAAAGGGAAATTACGGTTATTATATGAATGCAATCCTATGGCATTCATCGCTGAGCAAGCGGGAGGTAAAGCCTCTGATGGCTATCAAAGAATAATGGAAATTCAACCTTCGGAATTGCACCAACGAGTTCCTTTTTTCTGTGGTAGTTTTAACATGGTTGAAAAAGCAGAAGAGTTTATGAAGGCTTCCGTTTTGTAGAACAATTTCTACAAAAACATAAACAATTGAAATGTAGCGTAGTTGAAAGAAAATTGCTAAGTTTGCAAACACTTTTTAAACAATAACTACTTTACTTTTATGTCTAAAAATCAACCTAAAGAGACAGAAGTTGCTTCGGTAAATCCGTTAGAATCTTCACAACGATTGGAAGCTATCAAAAATTTGATTTTTGGTGAAAACATTCAACAAATTGATTTAGAATTTCAATCGATAAAAAATCACATCGAAAAAAGAAAAGAAGAGTTAGAAGACTTCATTTCTGAAACTCGCAAGGAGTTGAACGCTACTATAGACAATTTGGCTACCGATTTGAATATTAGGATTACTGATTTAGAAAACAGTATGAACGATAAAACAGACGAGTTAAATCATAAAAAAGTCGATAGAAATTTGCTAGGAACCTTATTGGTTTCCATGGGTGAAAAGATTATGAAAGAGTAATCATTTTCTATGACTGATTCAGAGAAATTACATAAGCTCAAAGAACTTCTTCTTGATGAGGACAGAGATTTTGCGCAAAATATTCTACATAAGTTAGACTCTCTTGAAGATACAGTCAACACTCACGAAAAACTTTCTGAAAAAGTCAATCCCATTATTGATAAAAAGATAGACACTTTTGTAACTGAAATTCCAACAAAGTTGGGACCTGTAATTGCAGATGCTTTAACAAAGTCTCAAGATAAAGTGGTTGAAGCCCTATTTCCCATCATAGGTAAAATGATTAAAAAGTATATTCAGCAAGAAATCAAAGCCCTTTCCGACAGTATTAATAGTCAGGTTCAAACGACCTTTTCTATTAAAACTTGGCAGCGAAAATTAAAAGCATTGCTTACGGGTGTTTCAGAAAAGGAAATTATTTTAAGCGAAATGAATCCGACCACCGTAGAGCAGATTTTTGTTATTGAAAAAGGTTCTGGGCTACTCATTTCGAGTGTTTCAAAGCAGGAAAGTATTGATGAGGATATGATAGCAGGCATGCTTACGGCTATTAAAAGTTTTGTTGAAGATGCCTTTATAAGGGATCATCAAAGTTTAGAGTTGATTCAATATGAATTGTTTGAGATTCATATTCAAAATTTCACTTCCTATTATTTTGCAGTTGTAATTTCAGGAGGATTTGACCAAACTTTTAAAAATAAATTAGAGAACAAATTATTTGATATTGCTTCCCAAATTAAGATGGATGCTATTGACAAGGAACATATCACAATTATATTAAAAGCGTTTATTGCGAATGAGTAATTCAAGGAAAGTAGTTTTAGTTGGACATTTTGGTGTTGGGAAATCTTCACTAATGAGGCGATTTGTGCAAAACACCTTTTCCGATAATTACATTGTGACTATTGGTGTTCACATTTTAAAAAAGGAAATACAAATAGATGAGTTAAACTTGACACTTATTATTTGGGATATAGAAGGGAAAGATGGTATTGAAAAAGTACGTTCATCATACTTATTAGGTACTTCGGGATTTATTTATGTGATTGACCCCACACGGCCACAAACTTTTGAACGTTTTAATGAAGAAAAAGCTTATATACAAGAAAATTTTCCCGCTGCACAATTAGTTTCCGTTGCTAATAAAATAGATTTAATTGCTGTTGAAGAGTTTAAATTATTATTAGTTGAAAAAGGGATTGCTATTGACTATTTCACTAGTGCCAAAACAGGAAGTGATGTTGATACCGTATTTCAAACTATTGGAATGAAAATGATTTAAGATGCTAGAAGCGATTAGGAATAAATACCTTTACAAAAAAACTCAAATTATTGAACTCACTAAAGAGGGGAAAGTGATTGCATCAGATAATTTGATTTATGCGATTCCATTGGATATTTCCATTGCCGATTTTCATCCTTTTTTTGAAACGATTCTCTCATTAATAGATCAAGAAAACGAAGATTTCACGTTTAGTTGTATTCATTTGGATATAGCTTATCAACAGAAAACTATAGATGTAATTTTCAATACGGGTTCGGAGGAGCAAAATCCAATAGTAATCCTTTTTGATTTTACAGAGCATTATACTAATTTTCAAAATATTGCTCAAGAGAAAAATGAATCTATTTTAAGCTTTCATTTAGCGGAGCTAAAAAACCAGCAATTGGAGTCTGAAAAAAACTTTAAAAACAAGTTTTTAGCCAATGTTAGTCATGATTTAAGAACGCCACTTAGTGCTTCATTATGGTTTGTCGGCATGTTAGAAAAATCGGAAATCACTTCTTCTCAAAAGGAAATGATTACTTTATTAAAAGAAACAACCCATCATATTAAGGAATTAGTTGATGACATTTTAGATTTAGCAAAAATTGAAATGGGAGAAGTTAAAATTCACAACACTTCTTTTGATTTAATTGAAATGATTCATCATGTTGAAAAGATTATTTCTCCAAAAGCGAAAGCGAAAAATCTTTATTTTCAAGTTGTAGCTGATGAAAAGTTGCCAAAATTTATAGTAGGAGATAAAAGGCGTATTGTACAAATCATTATTAATTTACTAGATAATGCTGTAAAATTCACTAAGAAAGGGAGTGTACAGCTTTCAATTTCATTAAAAGACAGGACAAATGATACTGCCATCATTCATATCAAAGTTATTGATACGGGTAGTGGGATAAAAGTGACTGACAAAGATGAGGTTTTTCAAAGTTTTAAGCGACTTCACGACTCAAAGAAAATAGAAGGTTCTGGGTTAGGTCTCTCTATTGTTTATAGTTTGCTTGAAATGATGGGAGGGAAAATTGATTATGAAACTGAAATCAATGTTGGAACAAGTTTTACGATTGATTTGCCCTTATTGGTAAATACTGTTCTTAATTTAGAATCTAAACCGTTTGAGTATGTAAAAATAAGCAACAAATTGGATGTATTGATTGTTGAGGATGATGAAATCAATCAGTTGTTGTTGATGAAATTGCTTTTAAATCATGGTGGGTTTGTTATTAATGTAGCGAATAATGGTTTTCAGGCGTTGGAAATGGTTGAGCGAAATCCGTATGATTTGATTTTTATGGATAAGGAAATGCCTCAAATGACAGGAATAAAAACAACTTCAATCATTAGAAGTAATCCCAATGAAAAAATAAATTCGATTCCAATTATTGGGGTTTCTGGTCACTCTGTTAAAACCGAAAAAGGAATATGTGATGCTTTGGGTTTTAATGGATATGTCGTAAAACCTTTTAAAAAAGAAGAAATATATGAGGCGATTTACTCGGTCTTGAAATTAAAAAAAGCCCTAAAATAGGGCTTTTTTTATAAATCTATTGTGTTTTATTTATTCATGTGTGTCATTTCATAGGTAAAAGTGTCTAAATCAACACCCATTACTAATAATGACAATGCTTTATCAACAATGTAATGAACGTTACTTGGTGTGAAGCCAAGAGCTAAAGCAAAACGAGTTAATATTTGTTTTTGTTTTGGTCCTAAAACATGATCTACATAAACCATTCTCGACAAATCATACAAACGTTCCAATCTGTGTGCGTAAGAATAAGGTGGATTGATAGGGTATTTTAAAGGGTTTTCTAAAATCTCCTCATATTCTTCTTTGGAGATTTCTAATCTTACAGCTAGCTTATCTAAAAACTCTTTTTCTTCTGTACTTAAACTTCCATCGGCAGTAGCAACGCGAACAATTGCAGAAAAATGCCCTTTATTTCTGGTTTTAAATTCGCTATCAAATAAATCTGAAAATGACATAATTAATCTTTTTTATACTACAAAGGTAATTCAATTTCCTCAAAGAAAGAAAATGTTTTTAATCGAATTTAAGATAATCTTATTGAACAAATTCGAAATAAATAGTAAGTTTACACTAATAAATATGCTAAATTTCAATTCAAATGCCTGATTTTTGGATTTTTTTTAAAATAGGACTTCATCATGTTTTAGATATTCATGGTTATGATCATTTACTTTTTCTTATTGTGCTTACCGTTCCTTATGTTGCCAAAGACTGGAAGCGAATTTTGATTTTAGTTTCATTCTTTACTTTAGGGCATACACTTTCGTTGTTGTTGTCTGTTTTCAATGTGATTACAATTAAAGGCAGTTTAGTTGAATTATTGATTCCAATTACTATTTTGATAACGGCAATTTTTAATCTTATCATAGCTGGAAAATCTACTAAAACCAGTAACTTATCTTTTATATCTGGCGCCACTATTTTTTTTGGAATTATTCATGGGTTGGGGTTTTCAACTTATTTTAATTCTATTTTACCCGGAAAACCCGTTGATAAATTGGGTCCTTTATTTGAATTTGCCCTTGGAATTGAAAGTGCTCAAATTGTTGTTGTATTAGGGGTTTTAATTTTAGCTTTCATATCCCAGACCTTATTACGCTTCAATAAACGCGATTTTACGCTTATTATGTCGAGCTTTGTTATTGGAGTAATTTTACCGTTACTTATAGAAAATCCAATTTGGCACAAATAATTTTCATTTCGAGCAAATCAGTAGTTATATTTGTAACCCATTTGAATGCTATAAGGTAAAAATGGTACTAGTACTTTAGTGACTGACCCGATGAAAGAAAAAAAACAAAATAAGTACGATAAGGCTTACTTGAGAATTGCAGCAGAGTGGAGTAAACTTTCATATTGCAAGCGCAAGCAAGTAGGAGCCATCATTGTTCGCGACCGGATGATAATTTCAGACGGTTACAATGGAACTCCTTCGGGTTTTGAAAATTGTTGTGAAGATCAAGAAGGATTAACCCAATGGTATGTGCTTCATGCTGAAGCAAATGCCATTTTAAAGGTAGCGCGTTCTACACAATCTTGTGATGGGGCTACTCTATACATAACACTTTCACCTTGTAAAGAATGCAGTAAATTAATTCATCAATCGGGAATAAAGAGAGTGGTTTATCAAAATGGATATAAAGATACTTCAGGTATTGATTTTTTGGTTAAAGCTGGTATTGAAGTTTTTCAGATTGAAGAATTGGATTAAATTTGAAAGAAAAAAAATAATCATCGTATAATTTTGGATAAGTTGTCTTCTTGTAATGAAAATTAATAAAATCTATATTCCTTTTTTGTTTTTTTCCTGTATTGCCATAGGAATAGTGATTGGCGGATTTATAAATTATCCTTCTAGTAAAACTACTTTTGCTAAGAATAGCTACAAGACTAAGCTCAACCGTCTTTTAGATTTTATTGATAAAGAATATGTAGACAATGTTAAGACAGATTCTATAGTTGACTTAACATTAACCAATATTTTGGCTAATCTTGATCCACATTCGGTTTATATTCCGTCAAGTGAGCAATCCGCTGTTGCAGAAAGTATGAAAGGGGATTTTGTTGGTATTGGCATTAATTTTTACACCTATCATGATACCATTGCGGTTATTAAACCCATAGCCAATGGTCCTGCAGCCAGGGCTGGAATAAAGGAAGGCGACCGAATTTTATATGCAGATAACTTTAAGCTTTTTGGCAAGAAACTTAAAAATGAAGTTTTATATAGTAAATTAAAAGGGCAGAAAGATTCTGAGGTCATTTTAACGGTTTACAGAAAATCAGAAAACAAACAAATTAAAGTGAAGGTAAAACGCGATGTTGTGCCAATCAAAAGTGTTGATATTGCTATTTTGTTGAATCCGACCACGGGGTATATAAAAATCAATCGTTTTGCAGAAACGACGGGACAAGAATTTCATTCTGCATTACTTCAATTGAAAAAAAGTCGAATTAACTCCTTAGTAATTGATTTGCGTGAAAATGGTGGGGGATTTATGGAAAAGGCGATTCAAGTTGCTGATGAATTATTGAAGGATAAAGAACTTATTGTATTTACTAAAAACAAAAAAGGGACTATTGATAAGACGTATGCTACAAATGAAGGTGCTTTTGAAGAGGGTCGAGTATCCGTGTTAATTGATGAAAATTCTGCTTCGGCGAGTGAGATTCTAGCAGGTGCTATTCAAGATAATGACCGAGGCACTATCTATGGAAGACGTTCTTTTGGTAAAGGATTGGTGCAACGGGAAATGAATTTTGATGATGGCTCTGCTGTGCGACTTACAATAGCTAGGTATTATACTCCAAGTGGGCGTTCTATTCAGAAGCCTTATAAAAAAGGGGATAGTGAAGATTATTTTAAAGAATCTGAAAATCGATATGCCAGTGGTGAGTTGTATGAAAAAGGAAAAATTAAAATAGCAGATTCGTTAAAATTTAAAACCAAAAGAGGAAGAATTGTTTATGGAGGTGGCGGAATTGTACCAGACGTTTTTGTTCCGTTAGAAGTGGCTCATGGTAATGAAAGTTTGGAGTATATTTTACAAACGGGTGTTGTTGGTCATTTTGTTTTTGAGCAATTAGATCAAAACAGAACTGCTTTTAAAGGATTACAATTTGAGCAGTTTCAAGTTCAAATGAAAGCCAATGATTTCTATCTCAAACAATTTGAAAAATACTTGTCTAAATTGGGAATAGAAATTGATTTGAATAAAAACAAAGCAATTGTAAACCGTTATATAGTTGCTGAATTGGCAAGACAATTATATGGTGAAAGTCAGTATTACCAAATTGTATTGAAAGAGGATCTGATGATTAAAGCAGTTTTGAAAGAATAGTTTATTGCCTAATCGAATCATGAATTTGACTTGAAATTCCATCATTCCATAAAGTTAAGATGTCTGTAGCAACGGAAGCTCCACTTCCGGCAGCTATTGCTAATTGGCTTCGATGTCCTGCAAGCGTTCCAATTACATACATCCCTTCAGTTACTTTGTGGTCTTCGTTTTTTAATTGAACGCGTTGTTTTTCGGCTACCGATTTTTTATGAGGTTCCAGATATTGTGTTGCACCTTCAATCGCAAAGGTATTTGAAGCTCCAATTCCGATGACCACATTTTTTGCTTTATAGGCATTTTTGTTAGTGAAAATTGTAAAATTTGGGTGTTGCCCTTCTATTTTCAGCACTTTTTCCTCTTCTATTTGAGTAATGTGTGGGTATAAGTTTTCAAGGTGTTCTAAACTTTCAGTCAAAAGTTCCGAGCCTAATTTACCTGGAGAAATTCCGTATGCATTATTAAATAAAGCCTCTTGAAGCGATGACGTTTTTTGATGAGTAATAATTCCAATTTTTTTATCTTGAGCGAAAGATTTTTTATTAGCGGAGCCTAAAACTAAAGCACAAGAGACTCCAGAAACCCCTCCGCCAATTATAATAACATCAAACATCAATTATTGATTTTTGAGTTTTTCCTCAATTTTTTTTGACATTTTGAAGATAAGAAGAATAAAGACAGCACAAAAAGAAGCTGCAACTCCAATCAAGGCCACCATGCTATTTCCTTCAAAGGGGTTTTTATAATCTAACATGGTTAGATTAAAAATAATAAGCCCGATTGCAATGCAAATCAATATTGTAGTAAAAATTTTCATGTAATGAATTTAAAGTGTAAAAATAGTAAAAATAGATTTACACGAACAATCCTTTAACATTAGCTGCAAATAATTTAACAGCAATAGCTAACAGCACAACACCAAATGTTTTTCGGATTACACCCAACCCATTTTTACCTAACAATTTTTCGATTTTGGAAGAAGATTTCAACACTATATAAACCAATATAATATTTAAAATAATAGCGATAATAATATTTACTGTTTGAAATTGAGAGCGTAAAGAAAGCAGGGTCGTCATTGTTCCAGCTCCAGCAATCAAAGGAAAAGCTAATGGAACGATTGATGCGGAACTGGCTTCTTCTTCTTTATAAATTCTAATTCCCAATATCATTTCAAGTGCTAAAAAGAATAAGACAAATGATCCAGCTACTGCGAACGAATGGACGTCAATTCCGATTAAATTTAATAATTCTTCTCCAACAAAAAGGAAAACAATCATAATAATTCCAGCAACGATAGAAGCTTTTTCCGATTCAATATGGCCATATTTTTGTCGCAAATCCACAATAATTGGAATTGTTCCTACTATATCTATTACTGCAAAGAGTACCATTCCGATAGTTACAATTTCTTTAAAGTCAAGTCCAAGCATATCTTCCTTATTTAAATTACAAAATTATGATATTCCATTTGCTAAACCTTCATAAAAGAGACAATCATTTGTACCTTTGTCAAAATTTTATAATTACAGCATGTTTCAATTAGGAAAAACTATAGTTTCAGAAGATATTTTAGAAAAAAATTTTGTTTGTAATCTTTCGGCTTGTCATGGTGCTTGTTGTGTTGATGGTGATGCAGGTGCTCCTTTGACGGAAGAAGAAACAAAAATAATGGATGAAATTTATTCCAAAGTAAAACCGTTTTTGCGTAAAGAAGGAATAAATGCTATTGAAAAACTTGGAACCTGGGTAAAAGGTACGGATCAAGATTTAGAGACGCCCTTGATTGATAATAAAGATTGTGCCTATGTTATTTTTGATGGTAAAACGGCACTTTGTGGTATTGAGCAAGCCTATAATCAAGGAATTATTTCATGGAAAAAGCCAGTTTCATGTCATTTATACCCTATACGAGTAAAAGACTTTGCTGAATTTTCAGCGGTTAATTATGATCGTTGGGATATTTGTGATGCTGCTTGTGCTTTAGGAAAAGAACTTGAAGTTCCTATCTATAAATTTGTAAAAGAAGCGCTAATCCGAAAATTTGGCGAGGATTGGTATCAAGAATTGGAAAAAGTAGCTGAAGATTTGAAAAGTGAAAAATAAAAAAACCGTCCATTGCGACGGTTTTTTGTGGAGAATACCGGAGTCGAACCGGTTACCTCTTGCCTGCCAGGCAAGCGCTCTAGCCAAATGAGCTAATCCCCCCTCCAATATCTAATTTAAAAAGCAGTACTCAAGGATAATGATACTCCTGTACTTTGCGGAACATATCTACAAACTCCACCTGCACAAACTAAGCCACCTCTTTGTCTTCCATAGTTTAAGGCTATTCTTGATTTGCCTTTTTTATATGACCCTCCAAAGTTATAAAAATTAATTCTAAATGGGTCAATGCCACCAGAAATTTGTTGTTCATTTGGATTGTAACCATAGTTGTACATGTCCGTAATATACATAGACCAATTTGCATTGTGATTGTATTCAATTGTACTTGACATCCAATTTCTTCTGTCTGCATCTGCCCACATGTGTTCTAGCCCAAAAGTGAACGATTTTACTTTAGAAAACTTTATAGTTGATTCGGCAGTCACAATATTTGTTTTTACTACTATATCTGCAGCAGTAGTAATTAATCGGTTGTTGTAGTACTGATTAATGTATGAAATAGATCCACTTAGCTTTTGGCTAAATTTTTTAGATAATTCTATATTGTAGTCTGAATAATATTTTTCTTTAGTTGAGAAAAAGTCTGTACTGTAATTAGGTGCATAATCACCATTTTGGTTTAGAAAAGTATATTTCCCACCTAGATTGTACCAATTAGAAAAATTTATTGACATTTTAGTTCCATATTTTCCTCCTAATGTAGTACCTTTTTTAAAATCATAATAAAAATCCACTTGACCACCCATTTCACCAGCTTTTCCAATTCCACTATTTGGGTCAATATTAACGCCAGCTTGTGCTTGATAGACATAAATATTTGAAAGAGTAGAATGGTTTTGTTTTGTTAAACTTGGTAAAAAGTTCATTAGCATATCATTATAAAACAAACTGGTTTTTCCTATTCCTGAAAATTGAGGTTCTCTTTCGGAAAGAAAAGTCATATTTTCCAATCTCCTTAAAGTTGCATCAAGTCCTAAGCCTTTTTTAGAATAGCCAAAATTCAGTAGTACAGCAGAACCTGGTTTTATAAAATCATTACTAATTTTATTTGATGCCGCTATTAAAACAGCATCTTTAGATTTGAAGTTATACTCTCCGTTGATATAAAAATTATTCTTTACAAGACTTGCTCTTCCAGCGAATGCATTGGTTAATTCTGAGAAATTTGGCACTTCAAAATAACTCTTTTCATACCTTCCTACATAACTTAAACCAAATGTTAGTTCCAATTTGTTTTTTTTCAACAAAGAACTTAAATTAAAGTTTGAATCAAATCCAAAGATATCCCCTTTGGCTACTTCAAAGCCTGTTCTGTGTCTTCCGTATAAAGCAGTAAACGATATATTATCATTTGGAGTAAAACTTATTTTCCCTCCTCTAATAGCATTATTAATTCCGAGTGACCTATCCTCATAACTTCTTAATAATAATCCGCTTCCAAATTGCTCGTAAAAATGACCAATGGTTGCTTCCATTTTTTTTGATTTATAGTTCGCAAAGTAAATACCTAAATTAGTATTTTTATATTTAGGATTATAATTTAAAAGTGCTTGCGAAGTATATGATTCTACTTGAACACCCGTTGTCAATTTACCATAATTGTAATTTACATTTAGATAATTGTTTGATCGTAGTGGAATGGAATCGTGTTGCAGGTCTCTTTTTTTATCATTCAAATACCATTGTCCATTGGATTCAAATGAACCAAAAATTTTACTTTTAGGGGCTTCTATATTTTGATTTTGTTCTTGTGCGAATACTGTTATTGAAAATAGAAATAAAATTATAGTGATGTATTTGTTTTTCATTATTTCAATTCTTTTAATTTTTCAAATAATTCAGTTTCTCCTCCTGGTGTATGCCCGTTTTCTGTAAAAATAATTTTTCCATTTTTTACTACAATTAAGTAAGGGACGTTTGAAATTCCTAAAGCTCTTTTGAGATCTTGGTTCGTATCTAACAAAACAGAATAGCTCCATCCTTTTCCGTTCACCAATGGTTTAACTCTTTTTTGCGTTCTAGAATCATCTGTCGCAACCGCTATTAATTCAACATTTAATTCTTTCGTCCAATCCTCATAGACATCGCTAATAGCGTCTAATTCTTGGACACAAGGGCCGCACCAAGTTGCCCAAAAAGAAAAAATGTATAATTTGTCTTTTTCTGCAAAACTTGATTTTATTGTAATTGATTTTCCTTCAAGATTATTGATGGTGACATTCGGCAATACTTGTTGGGAAAAACAGTTGATTCCTACAAATAATAATAATAATAATGATTTTTTCATAGTTATGTTGTTTGAGTATACAAATAAATAAAAATTTATGCAGTATTGTAATTTTTTTTTTGTTTTATTTGCATTACTATTAATAAAACAACATAACTAACAATGAAAACTAACAAAACATTATTATTTTTACTTTCTTTTTATTTATTCCTGTCTTGCAGTAAAGATAATTCATCTGGTACCAGTGGTGCTCCTGTTGTAGATGACACTCCTGTTTCAGGGCAATTTCAAAAAAGAGTATTAATTGAAGACTTTACAGGAACTTGGTGTGGATATTGTCCAAGAGTTGCTTATGGGATTGATAAGGTAATGCAAGCTACTACTAAAGCTGTTCCTGTGGCAATACATCAAAAATCAGGAAGCAATGATCCCTATGATTTTCCTGGCGCCTCTCCATTAACAGCCCAAATTAATTTATCAGGTTTTCCAACTGGTATGTTGAATAGAACTATAACATGGAATTACCCTGAAAATGCTAATATTTCTCAACCTAAAAATTTAGCAACAAATAATGTCGGATTAGGATTAGCAATGAATTCAATTGTAACAGGAGGCAATATAAATCTTGATGTAAAAGTAAAATTTGCTAGTGATTACAGCAATCTAAAATTAGTAGTTTATGTTCTTGAAGATAAATTAATTACCACGCAAGCTAACTACACTTCAAATTTATATGGAAGTGGGAATGTTGATCCTTTGGTTAATTTTGAAGAGAATCATGTGTTAAGAGCCTGTTTGACAGATATTTTAGGGGATGCAGTAACTGACTCCACTGTTTCTGGACAAACTGTTACAAAAAACTTTTCTGTAGCTGTACCCGCAAATATTTCTAATATAGCCAATATGAGTTTTGTTGCTTTTATTGTTGGTGCTGATAAAAAAGCGATCAACGTTAGATCCTCAGTCCCTGGTGAAAACCAAACTTTTGAGCAAAATCCATAATATTTATATTTAGATGTTCTAAAAATATATAAATAAGGTCTCCCTATTGGAGACCTTATTTTTTTGTAGATTTGTGATAGTATTTTGAAAAACAAACAAACTATGAATGTCCTTTCCTTACTTCAAAAAGTTGATATTGCTGAAAAAGTGAAACACGCCCCTGATGGGTCTTATCAAATTGGAATTGCAATTGGCTCCTTTTTGCCTTTTGTTCTTCTAGTAGGTATCGCTTATTGGATGTATTATCGCTCGAAAAACAGAAAAGATATCGACTAAAATTAGCTAAATTTGCATTCAAATAATTTCTAATGAGTAAAATCAGAATAACCAAACAATTTTCTTTTGAAACTGGTCATGCGCTTTATGGCTATGATGGAAAATGTAAGAATGTTCATGGACATAGCTATAAACTTTCAGTTACTGTCATAGGGACTCCTATTTTAGATCATTCCAATGTAAAATATGGAATGGTTATTGACTTTTCTGATTTGAAGAAGATTGTTAGAGAAGAAATTGTTGATCAATTTGATCATGCCACCGTTTTTAACAAAAACACTCCTCATGTTGAATTGGCCAATGAGCTTTATACGCGGGGACATCATGTTATTTTAGTGGATTATCAGCCCACTAGTGAAAATATGGTCATTGATTTCGCTAAGAAGATTAGTGATAGATTACCTAATGATATTCAATTACATTCTTTAAAATTGCAAGAAACAGAAAGCTCTTTTGCCGAATGGTTCGCTTCAGATAATTTGTAATTTTTTACTTTTACTACATGGCCATTAAAAAAATTTATTTTGCCTCCGATCAACATTTTGGAGCTCCCACACCAGAAGAAAGTTTTCCTCGCGAGCAAAAATTTGTTGCATGGTTAGATGAAGTAAAAAAAGATGCCGATGCTATTTTTTTACTTGGTGATTTATTTGATTTTTGGTTTGAGTATAAAACGGTAGTTCCAAAAGGATTTGTGCGAGTTCTTGGTAAATTAGCAGAGATAAAAGACAGTGGAATTCCCATTTATTTTTTCGTTGGCAATCACGATTTATGGATGGATGATTACTTTGAAAAAGAGTTACACATTCCAGTTTATCGAGACAATAAAGAATTTACTTTTAATGGGAAAACGTTTTTAATTGGACATGGAGACGGAAAAGGGCCTGGTGATAAAGGGTATAAACGAATGAAGAAAGTGTTTGTGCATCCTTTCTCTAAATGGTTGTATCGATGGTTGCATCCTGATATTGGAATGCGATTAGCTCATCATCTTTCTGTTAAAAATAAATTAATTTCAGGTGTTGAAGATGTGCGCTATCTTGGAGAAGACAAGGAATGGTTATTACTATATGCTAAACGAAAATTAGAAACCCAGCACTATAACTATTTTGTTTTCGGACACAGACATCTCCCAATGACAATTAAAATTGGTGAAAATTCAGAATATGTCAACCTAGGTGATTGGATTGGCTATTTTACGTACGGGGTTTTTGATGGCGAACAATTTGAATTAAAAAAGTTCTAATTTGACTCTCTCAACAAATACTCTAGCGTAACAGTATTTATTTTTCCGTCAGGAAACAATCCCTTTTTTTGTTGGAATGCCCCCACCGCTTTTAGCGTAATATCTCTAAAAAGTCCATCAACAGGAATTTTATATCCTTTTTTTACTAATATTTTCTGTAGTTCATAAACAAATGAATTAAAGTCACCCACTTTCAAACTGTATTTTTCAGGATTATTTTTAAATGTATCCATTAGAAATTTTCTTTTAATGAATTCATCATACTCTTTTCCTTTACAACCGCTTTCTTCAAAGGCAATAATGTCTTTATCATTTAACCCTTCATTTTTCATTTTAGCCGATTGAACCAATCGGTCTTCATAGCATTTTACAGCCGCTAATTTTTTAGTGTAAATAGCAACAACTGCTTTGGTATTTTCTGAATTATTATCGGGGTTTCTAACATCCACATCGTTAGTAGCCCAAGACAATCTTACATATCCATTCAAATCTTCAATGGCTTGGTGGTAGTTCAATATAGTAGTTTGGTCGTGATAGTTTGAATCTATTTTTTGGTTGCTTACATAGTCACTTCCCGGTGAATGAAAGCGTTTGTAATTATGATATAAGTTGAATCCTAAAATCAAGAGTATAATTGACAGAAGAACAATGATAATTTGCTTCATAATTTGTAAAGGTTATTTTTAGACAAAAATAGCTAAAAATTATGGTATCGTTTGTAAAATTAATTCTTCAAATCTTTCAGTCGAAGTTGCACTGTGACATTTCCATTAAACTCATTTTCATCAATGCAATACACGGCTTCAAAGGGATTTTGATTAGTAACTCTTTCTAATTTATTTCCTAAGCCAAAACCAATAGCAGCGAATCCTTCCGAGTCCTTTTGTTTTACGAATAATTTTAGATGTTCGTCGTTTTGCCCTAGTGGTTTAGCATAGCCCGTATCTTTTATGTTTTTGGTTATAAACACAGGGGCCATATTTTGAGGGCCAAAGGGTTCGAATTGATTTAATAATCGAATTAATTTGGGGTTGATGTCCTTAAAATTAATTTCGGCATCTACAGTAATTTCAGGAATCAGCAAATCGGGATGAATGGATTCTTCCACGGTTTTTTCAAAAGCTTCTTTGAAGGCTAAGTACTTTTCTTCTTTTAGGGTCATTCCGGCGGCATACATGTGTCCTCCGAATTGTTCAAGATATTCTGCGCAAGTTTCTAAGGCATTATAGATATCGAAATCTTTTACTGAACGAGCTGATGCTGCCAATTTATCACCACTTTTGGTGAAGACAATAGTTGGTCGATAGTATGTTTCTGTTAATCGCGAAGCTACAATACCAATAACTCCTTTGTGCCAATCTTCTTGATACACTACTGTTGAAAAATTTTCTTTTTCGTTGTTGGTTTCGATTTGCAATAATGCTTCCACTGTTATTTGTTTGTCTAACTCTTTTCTGTTGGAATTGTGTCGCTCAATTTCAGAGGCGAATATTTCAGCTTGGTCTAAATTGTATTCTGTTAAGAGTGCCACTGCTTCGTTTCCGTGTTTAATTCTACCCGCAGCATTAATTCGAGGAGCAATGATAAAAACGACATCGGTAATTGTTAGCACTTTTTTCTTTACATTTTGAATCAACGCTTTGATTCCAGGACGTGGGTTAGCATTGATGACCTCTAAACCAAATTTTGCTAAAACTCTATTTTCACCCGTTATGGGAACGATATCGGCTGCAATAGCTGTAGCGACTAAATCCAAATAGGGAATTAAATTTTCAATGGTTTGGTTTCTCTTTTCTGCTAATGCTTGGATTAATTTAAAACCCACGCCACAACCGCAAAGTTCATCATAAGGATAAGAGCAATCAGTACGTTTTGGATCGAGTACTGCCACTGCATTTGGTAATTCATCACCAGGTCGGTGATGGTCGCAGATAATAAAATCGATATTTTTATTGTTGGCATACTCAATATGGTCAATGGATTTGATTCCGCAATCGAGTGCAATAATTAATGAAAATTGATTGTCCTCAGCAAAGTCGATTCCCTTATAGGATATTCCGTAACCTTCATCGTATCGGTCGGGGATATAGGTAGCAACATTTGGATAATAACTTCGCAGATAACTTGCAACTAGAGAAACTGCCGTTGTGCCATCCACATCATAATCACCAAAAACAAGAATATATTCTCCCTTCTTTATGGCCGTTTCGATACGAGCTACTGCTTTATCCATATCTTTCATCAGATAGGGGTTGTGTAAATCGTTTAAAGAGGGTCTGAAAAATGTTTTGGCTTGTTCGTAGGTTTCTATTCCACGTTGAATAAGTAATGTAGCAATGATTTCATCTATTTGAAGTTCGTTTTGAAGTTTTAGAACTTTCTCTTTTTCCGGCTTCGATTTTAATGTCCAACGCATAGGAATATTAGATATTAAATTTAACTATTAGATTTTGGCGTTTAAATGTTGTACAAATGTATTAAAATTGATTTGTAAATCAAATGGTTAACGGGACTATTTATGTTTATTATGGGAAGATAACAGCTCTTAAAAAAGACTATAGGTCCTTATAGACAAAGATTTTTTATAATAAATTGGAATAGGCTTTGGATTTGAGGAGCTTTATTTTAGAGATTTTCCACCTACTACGGCCACAATTTCACCTTTTGGAGGTTTTGCTTCAAAGTACTTTAGTACTTCTTCGGCGGTGCCTCGAATGGTTTCTTCGTGTAGTTTTGACAATTCTCTAGAAACGGAAACAGGTCTGTCACTACCAAAATACTGAACAAATTCGGCTAAAGTTTTTAGTAATTTATGGGGGGACACATAGAATATCAGGGTACGATTTTCCTCTGCTAATGCCAGGTAACGTGTTTGTCTTCCCTTTTTTTCAGGTAAGAATCCTTCAAAGACAAATCGGTCGTTGGGTAAACCACTATTTACTAAAGCGGGTACAAAAGCGGTTGCTCCTGGTAAACAATCGACTTCAATATTATTTTCCACACAAGCGCGGGTTAACAAAAATCCTGGGTCCGAAATGGCGGGTGTCCCTGCATCGGAAATTAGGGCAATGGTTTCTCCACCTTTTAATCGGGCAATCAAATTCTCAACGGTTTTGTGTTCATTGTGCATGTGATGGCTATGCATGTGGGTGGAAATCTCAAAATGCTTTAATAGTTTTCCGCTTGTTCGGGTATCTTCTGCTAGAATTAAATCGGCTTCTTTGAGCACTCTAATCGCTCTAAAAGTCATGTCTTCTAGGTTACCAATAGGTGTTGGAACGATATAAAGCTTCGCCATTTAATTGAATTTGTTCTCTACAATTTCCAAAAATCGCTCCGCATATTCTTCACTTCCTACCCAATTATTATAATCGGGCTTGATGATTTCTTCAATAAAATCTTTAGCTTCTTCATATGAAGTAAAGGTATTTAATTGTGATAAGACCCTGTTGAAATCTTCATTATTATCTGCAAAAAGGTGTTTTACAAAAGCAATTCTATCGTTCATTCCTATATTAATAGCTTTTGAGTGTTGATCATTTAAAGAAAGCGGTTTTTCGTCAATAATCTTTTTTAAGGAAGGAGGGACAACGATGTCATTTGGTTTGACAAAAACGGGTTCGGCATAATCGCCTAATAATTCTTCAAATGATATTTGTTTTGTTTCTTTTTTTGGTTTTTCGATTTTTTCTTGAACCACCTCTTCAGTTGTGTCGTGCACAACGTCTTCAATGGGAGCTTCGGCAGCTAATTCAAATATAGGTTCAAAGATCAAATCGTTTTTTGGTTCTTCTTCTTCGATTTCTTCTTCTGGAAGTGTTATTTCTCCAATAATTATGGGTTCTTCTGTTTGAACTGGTTTTAGGTCCTCTTCCTCTTCCTCCAAAGTAATTGGTTCTTCTATTTCTTCCTCAAGTTCTTGTGTACTCCCAATTGGTTCCTCTTTAATAAGCTCATCTTCTTTATGAGATTCATCCTTACTACTATTTTCTTCCTCTGCTTTTAGGTCAGCAACTGGTATTTCTTTTGGACTTTCACTTGCAGCTTTATTTTCAACAAAGGCTTGTACTTTTTCTTCTAAGTCTTCTTTAACAACTTCAGATTTTATTTGCTCATAATTGTCGCCATAAAATTTTAAAATAGCCAATGCTTCATACAATTTTTGAGTTTCATGATACAATTGATCTACTTCCGATTTGTTTTTTAGCTTTAATACTCGGTGTGCAATGCTGATTAATTCGGCTTCCAATCTTTTTTTCATAACTTTTGAAATTATAATGTATAACGCTTCTCTTTTTTAATAAATTTGTTTCGATACAAAGTAATAAAAACAAATCCTTTTTTAAGGTCTAAAAATACAAAATGTTTCTCGAAAATACAGTAAATCATAAAGAACAATTTGGTTGGATTGAAGTAATCTGTGGTTCCATGTTTTCTGGAAAGACGGAAGAACTTATTCGTAGATTAAAGAGAGCGCAATTTGCAAAACAAAAAGTGGAGATTTTTAAACCTTCGGTTGATACTCGCTATGACGAAGCGATGGTGGTGTCACATAATCGAAATGAAATACGTTCAACACCCGTTCCTGCGGCTGCCAATATTGCCATTTTAGCTCAAGGTTGTGATGTAGTGGGTATTGATGAGGCCCAGTTTTTTGATGACGAAATTGTAAAAATATGTAATGATTTGGCTAATTCTGGAATTCGAGTGATTGTGGCTGGATTGGATATGGATTTTAAAGGTAATCCTTTCGGGCCTATGCCTGCGCTAATGGCTACTGCAGAATATGTGACTAAGGTTCATGCTGTTTGTACTAGAACAGGAAATCTTGCTCATTACAGCTTTAGAAAAGCCGATAGTGATAATTTAGTTTTACTTGGAGAAACTGAAGAATATGAGCCTTTGAGTCGTGCTGCCTATTATAAAGCCATGCGTGAAAACATTGATGTAAAGGATGCTCAGCAATTGTCTGAAGGCAAAAAAAATAGTCAAAAGTGACGTTGTCCATTCGAAATATTATCCCAATCATTAAAGCCAAGTTCGTTGGCATTAACGATATCGCTATTGTCGATAGTATTTCTATCGACAGTCGTTCTTTACAGCATAGTGAAAGCACTTTATTTTTTGCTATTGTAGGACCCAATAATGATGGACATCAGTTCATAGCTGAATTGCTTGAAAGTGGTGTTTTTAATTTTGTTGTCAATTATATACCATCCAATTTACAAGGCAAGGCTAATTTTTTGGTTGTTGAAAATACGCTTAAAGCCTTACAGACATTTGCCGCCACCTATCGCAGTGATTTTGATTTTCCTATAATTGGCATTACCGGAAGTAATGGAAAAACCATTATCAAAGAATGGTTGAATTTTTTGTTGAGTCCAGATTACAATATTATACGTTCCCCTAAAAGCTATAATTCCCAAGTAGGAGTACCACTTTCTGTTTTGGGCATTAATGAAAAACACAATCTTGGTATTTTTGAAGCTGGAATTTCTACTGTGAATGAAATGGTAAATCTTCAGCACATCATCCATCCCACAATTGGTATTTTATCTAATATTGGTTCGGCTCACGATGAAGGTTTTCACGATGCTGGAGAAAAAATAAAAGAAAAATTAAAACTATTCTCATCTGTAGAAGTTTTAATTATGAATAAAAACAGAACGATAGAAGCCTTTTTAAATCCCAAAATAAAAACGTTTAGTTGGAGTTCCGAAGATGGAAAAGCCGATGTTTTTGTAATAGCCAAAGAAAGCTTAGATAAGACAGAACTCAAAATAACTTTTCAGAAGTTGTGTTTCAAAATCAGCATTCCTTTTGCCGATCAAGCTTCTATTGAAAATGCCATGCATTGTTTGATGGTTCTATTGTACTTCAGATATGATCAAGATATTATTCAGCAACGAATGACCATGTTGTATCCTGTTGAAATGCGGTTGAAAGTTAAAAATGGAATTAATAACACGACACTTTTAGATGATAGTTATAGTTCTGATTTTCAATCTTTAAAAATAGCTTTGGATTTTCTGGAGAGTCAGAAACAGTATAAAAAGAAAACTTTAATTCTTTCTGACATTTTTCAAAGTGGTTTGGTAACTAATGAATTGTATTCTCAGGTTTCTCATTTGATTGTTTCTAACAAAATTAATCGTGTGATTGCAATTGGAAAAACCATATCGGGGTTTAAAAATAAGTTTCCGAATTGCGTTGCCTTTGAAACTACTGAAAGGTTTTTGGAAGGAATGGACCAATTGACATTTGAAAATGAAACCATTTTGATAAAAGGTGCCCGTCATTTTCATTTTGAAGAAATAGTTGCTTCCCTCGAACAAAAAACTCACGAAACTGTTTTGGAAATCAATTTAAATGCGATAAGTCACAATTTGAATTTCTATAAATCGAAATTAAACCCAGCAACCAAAATGATGGCAATGGTAAAGGCGTTTGGTTATGGCAATGGCGGATTTGAAGTAGCTAAATTGCTTTCTCATCACAAAGTTGATTATTTAGGCGTCGCTTTTGCTGATGAGGGCATTGCGTTAAAAAGTGCTGGAATTGATTTACCCATCATGGTTTTGAATCCTGAAACCACAAGTTTTGCTGCGATTATTCAACATCAATTAGAGCCCGAAATATATTCGATAAAAGGATTGACTGTTTTTTTGAAACTTGCTGAACAAAAGAAATTAAAAAATTTTCCTATTCATATTAAATTGGATACAGGAATGCATCGATTAGGTTTTGAAGAAGAAAATATGAATGAATTAATTGCCAAACTCAAAGGGAATAAAGCAGTTCTGGTGAAAAGTATTTTGTCTCACTTGGCCACAAGTGATGATACAAAGTTTATTGATTTTACACTCACTCAAATTAAATTATTTGATGAATTATCCTCTAAATTAATGAGTGCATTGCAGATACACCCTATTCGCCATATTTTAAATACTTCGGGGATTTCCAATTATCAGCAAGCGCAATACGATATGGTTCGATTGGGAATTGGACTATATGGTGTTTCCAATGATGAAGATGAGCAAAAATTATTGGAAAATGTAGGGACTTTAAAATCTATTATTTCTCAAATACGAACTATTGAAGCAGGAGAGAGTGTGGGTTATGGCAGAAGATTCATAGCCGAAAAGCAAACCAAAATAGCTACGATACCTATTGGCTATGCCGATGGAATTTCGAGACATTGGGGTAATGGAGTTGGGTTTGTGGTTATAAAAAACAAGAAAGCATCTATTATTGGAAGTATTTGTATGGATATGTTAATGGTCGATATTACAACTATTGATTGTAAAGAAGGAAACGAAGTAATTATTTTTGGAGAAAATCCAACCGTGACTTACATGTCTGAACAATTGGGGACTATTCCTTATGAAATTATGACGAGCATCTCACAACGTGTCAAGCGAATCTTCTATAGAGAGTAGTAATAATTCTACAAAATTTTTAATAAAGTGTTAAAATATTAGTTATTTTTGTAAGGTTAACCAAAAACAAATAAATATGGGATTTTTTGCAGATTTTAAAGCCTCTTTAATGAAAGGCGATGTATTGAGTTTAGCTACTGCAGTTGTTATCGGTGGAGCTTTTGGTAAAATAGTAAGTTCTGCTGTTGATGATTTAATTATGCCTTTAGTTGGGTTAATCACAAAAGGAACAGATTTCACTCAAAAGTTTATTTCTTTAAATGGTGAATCGTATGAAAACCTTGCTGCGGCTAAAAAAGCAGGTGCAAGTGTCATGACTTATGGTAACTTTGTTCAAGCAGTAATTAACTTTGTTATTGTTTCCTTCTTTATCTTTGTTGTATTAAGAGCTGCTGAAAGAGCTAAAAAGAAAGAAGCAGTTGTTGCACCAGTTGTTCCAGCTGGACCTACTCAAGAAGAATTGCTTACTCAAATTAGAGATTTATTAAAAAAATAATAGACCGCTACATTATATATTCTAACTTAACCGCTTCTTAATTGAAGCGGTTTTTCTTTTTTTAGAAAGTTGATCAACTAATTGTTTTTCTCTCTACTTTTGTACCTCTTAATATTTTATAAAAATCTAAATAAAAGTATATGAAAGTTGCCGTAGTAGGTGCAACCGGAATGGTTGGCGAAGTAATGCTTCAAGTATTAGCAGAAAGAAATTTTCCTGTAACCGAATTAATTCCTGTGGCTTCAGAAAAGTCTATAGGAAAGGAAATTGAATTTAAAGGAAAGAAATATAAGGTTGTTGGTATGCAAACTGCTGTTGACATGAAAGCGGATGTAGCTTTGTTTTCAGCGGGCGGACAAACCTCTTTAGATTGGGCGCCAAAATTTGCAGCAGCAGGAACTACCGTTATAGACAATTCCTCGGCTTGGAGAATGGATCACACTAAAAAATTAATTGTTCCAGAAATCAATGCTTCTGAATTGACTAAAGAGGATAAAATCATTGCTAATCCCAATTGTTCTACCATTCAAATGGTTATGGTTTTAGCGCCATTGCATAAAAAATACAAAATTAAGCGTGTTATTGTATCCACCTATCAGTCGATAACTGGCACTGGAGTTAAAGCGGTTCAACAGTTAGAAAATGAATATGCTGGAATTCAGGGTGAAATGGCCTATAAATATCCAATTCACCGTAATGCGATTCCTCAGTGTGATAGTTTTGAGGAGAATGGTTATACCAAAGAGGAGATGAAATTGGTTCGCGAAACTCAAAAAATATTAAGTGATAACAGTATAGCTGTTACTGCAACTGCTATTCGTGTACCAATTGTTGGTGGCCATAGTGAAGCAGTGAATGTTGAATTTAGTACTGATTTTAATGTAAGTGACATCAGAGAACTATTGCATCATACCGATGGGGTCATCGTTCAAGATAATAATGATACCTATACGTACCCAATGCCTTTGTATGCTCAAGGTAAAGATGATGTTTTTGTGGGAAGAATTCGCCGTGATGAAAGCCAACCCAATTCTTTAAATATGTGGATTGTAGCTGATAATTTGAGAAAAGGGGCAGCAACAAATACTGTTCAAATTGCCGAATATTTAGTCGCAAATAAATTAGTTTAATTCTAATTTTTATAGATAACCATTTGAATTTTCAAATCTTAAAGTTTGTTAATTCAAATGGTTTTTCATTTCTAGTTGGTTACATTTGCCCAGATGAATACAAAGTATACTTTTTTAAGTTTGTTTTTTGGATTGTCAGTATTGTTTGCACTACTGCTTCAATCGGGGCACTCTTTTAGTCATTTTGAAAAGGAACTTGCCGAAAAACACTGTCATCACAAATTAGGGAAAAGCAGAACCGAATTAACGCACGCCCATCACCAAAATGATCATTGTTTTGTTTGTGAATTTGCGTTTAGTTCTTCCATACAATCTAATTTTTTTGTTTTTAATTTTAAGACAACAGTAATTCCAAACTTTTATTCTTTTTTCTATTCTAAAGAAATCACACAGTCTTTTCGTGGTAGTCTTTTTGCGCTGCGAGCCCCTCCAATTGTTGTTTAAATCACTTTTTTGAATTAAATAATAATATTCTTTTATACGTCAATTTCTTATATTATTATAAAATTAATTTCTTGTGAGTGGGGTTTTGGGGTTTTGGGG
>Ga0214164_1000467_pt1 | contig 26410 bp, 24 predicted proteins | sample TroBogepilimnion_13_FD_153003 | JGI IMG/M metagenome (GOLD analysis project Ga0214164, IMG submission 153003) | Freshwater microbial communities from Trout Bog Lake, WI - Practice 03JUN2009 epilimnion v4 | ecosystem: Environmental > Aquatic > Freshwater > Lake > Epilimnion/Euphotic zone ...
CGTTGGCCGCGAGCGGTAATGGCATCGGAGAGAATTGATTCGCCAAGCATCTGATCGATAAATAATTCTGGTTTTGAATCAGGTAGCCGTTCGCTAAATCGCCTTGCTGATTCAAATAATTGAATTACTGCATCTAGATCACGGTCTGCTGCAAATCCACGAGACCCACCTTTGAGTGCTCGCGTTCGCCAATTATTGGCGATTAACTCACCCTCATAATTCTTTGCGTTATTCCAAATTGACCAGAGTAGATCGGTTATTTCACCACTTGTCTTTAATGACTTTCTAGCGGCGGCAATTAATTCCGCAATTCTTTGCAGCGGCCTAATTGAATCCCATTTGATCGGAGCTTGATTATCATCCAATACATCCAGAATCATCTGGGTCGAAGTTTTGATATCTCCCGCTTCGCGCGTCTTGGCAAGATCAACGCGCATCTGACGAATGGATAAGGAATCCGCGCCACCAAATTCGGATCGCAGAAGTTCATCGATTACTTCAAAGTTACTTGGAATTAATTTGATCGCACCTAGCGCAATTTGGGCAACGGTAAGGATTGGCTTTATCGCTGGGTTATCTCCAAGCGCTAAAGCTGAGGCATCAATTTCGATTGGAATGTTATTTAGCGCAAAAGCCCTTTGAAGGGCAGAGACTGCCGAACCAGGTGAGCGCAAAATAACCGCCATTTGTGACCAAGCAACACCATCTCGCAGGTGGGCCGTACGAAATGCATGTGCGATGTAATTTGCGCAATCGCCATTACTTCCAAGCTTTGCAATATTTATCCCACGGTCCACATCGTTAAATTCACCAGCAGTTCGATTTCGCGTTGGCGAATTGGACCGAAACTTTCCCGCAATCTCTAGCGTTAAATCGGTAACCGATGGAGCGGTATTGAAAACCGTTGTTAAATTTAAAACTGTAAATTCTTTTCGATCTTTATATTCAAGAGCACCTTCTGGGTCAGCGCCACGGAATCTTCCGATTGCTGAATCTGGGTCAGCAAAGAGCGTCAAATCTGCGCCACTTATTTCACTTAGCAAATCTCGTTGGGATTGATCACTCTCTTGAAATTCATCAACCAAGATCGTGGTGAATCTTGCGCGAAGACGATCGGCCAATACCGAGTCTTTTCGTAACCGATTAATTGCCGCCGGAATTATCGAACTTGAGTCGATTCTTCTTGCAGTGTCATTAACTGTTCCGTATTGCAGGCCAAGGGTCTGGTCATACTCTTTCCAAAAAGCGGTAGCCGGAACCCACCAAGGTTCGTTTAATTCTTTTGCCTTAGTAAGTAAATCTTCGTATCCCATATTTCGCTCGGAGGCTCGCAAAATTAAATCGCGAAGCTCGCGCGCAAATCCTTTAGTGCCAAGCGCTGGTCCTAGAATTTGTGGCCATTGCACCTTTGGTGAATTTTGAATATTTGCAAGCAGAGTTCGAATAAAGGAATCTTGTTCTGCGCCAGAAATCAAAACATATTTCGGGTCATCTTCTTTGACGGACTCATTAATAATTGAGAATGCAAGTGAGTGAAAGGTTCGAACCATTGGCTCGAATGCGCTAATTCCACTTTGTACAACGATCTCATCGCGAAGATCACCAGCTCGCTCGCGACCATAAGCCAGAACTAATATTGAATTCGGATCTTGACCCGCTTTAATTTTGGCAACTACCAAATTAACTAGCGTCTTGGTCTTTCCAGTACCCGGACCACCCAATACAAGAAGCGGCGAACCCTTATGTGCAAGTACCGCCTTCTGTTCGGCCGATAACTCAACTGCATCAATCGCAACAGCCCGGCGTTGCAGATTGATCTGCTTACCCGTTAAACGCGAATCGGCGGCCATAGGGCTATCTAACCCAAGGCCGCCGACATAAGACGTATTGGACACAATTTATGGAGTGAATGACCTAATTGCTCGAACTGATCCCGCGGAAGCTCCAATATAGGTAGGACCTGACCCATCAAACATCACGTGCCAGGAATAATTATGGGTACCGCCGGATGAAGAGGTTACATAGAAAGTTGTGAAACCACTTCGAAGTGTGCCACCGCTGCAATTTGGAGCACTTTCTGTTAGCTGACGAGCATATTTACAAATTTGAACCGTTTCATAAAGTGAAGGTAAGTACCAATCTGAGAAGCCATTTACGGAGTAGTTCTTTGCAGTAACCACACCACCGCCCGAGCAGATTCCGAGCAATGTGCTCGTATTGCCAAATCCCGTACCTATTGCAGTGGAGTTGTTTGTAACTGCAGCTTCATCAACGTTACAAGCCGTAACAGAGGATGCAACATCTATTGGAGATGCCTCATAATAATAATTTCCTCCTAGGCCACCATTTGCATTTGGAGTACTTACAATGATTCCGCCAGCCGGTCCAACATCTCCGAAGTTGAATACAAGAGGTGCATGATTACCAGATTCAACTGTGATCTTGTAAACGTTTCTAGCTAATGCTATCGGTGTTGCAAATGTTGCAGTAAATGAAGTTGAAGAATTCGTTGTCACCGTCAAGCCACTAGAGCCATTTCCCGGTGAGTAATTTCCAGAGGAGTCGTAAACAACGGCACTTATAGAAGAAGAATTGAAAATACTCAGTGCGCTTGATGCAGTTTGGCTGTCATAGGCCTTCAACGTGAAATCAGAGCCCGAGCATCCTGCTGGAATATTAGATATTTTAAAACTTGAAAAATAGAAAGTTCCGGTAGAACCACTTGAATTTGTAAATGAACTGTTTGGAGTCACGGTTAATGACTGACTTCCACTGCAAGCCGTTGCTCCAGTAAAGCCCTGACCAAACTCAACTTGTGCGCCTGAATTTATCGAAACATTGGCGGCTAAGGTGGTTTTAAGCCCGAAATAAGAAACAGCTATTCCAAAAAGTAGAAATGCTAAAATCCAGGCAGTCTTCTGACTGCGCTTGGGTTCCTCAGAGTTGAGAATTGACACGAGGAGAGAATAGATAAAAAAGTTAAAATTGGCTAGAAATCCAGAAGGTTTAGCGGTTGTGTTAATGATTAAGGAAGAAAACGCCTTACTGGTCGAACGTAATTAGATCTGCCACTTTGATCTTGATAAATGTACGCCCCATTGAAGGCATAACCACGCCCGTATGCGGGATCGCTGATTGATGATGCTGCCCAATAAGTGCCGGCCACAAATCCAGAACGCACGCTACCGGTGCTGGTGCACTGAACCGACTCCGCAGTTTCTGTTAAGAAATTTGCATATTTACAAAGTTGATTTAATTCATTTAGGGATGGAAGGAAGTAGCCGGAAGTTGACCCGTTTGTGTAAGCATTTGCAGCGTAAATAGCCGTTGCGCTTGTTGTGCAATCCGTCAACATGCTTGAAGTTAATGTTGGACCATTTCCAATTCCGATAGCAGAAGATCGGTTAGCAGAACTAAATGGATTGTTGCAAAGTATGTAAGTTCCAGGTAGATCACTTGGAGCAGCCTCATAGTAATAATTTCCGCCGGTGCCACCAAGACTTGTTGGTGTAATAAAGATGATTCCACCGGTCGGTCCAACATCACCAAAGTTCAACGTATGGCTTCCAGATTCGACCGTTATCTTGTAAACATTTCTTGCCGAGGCAACTGGAGCTGTAAAAGTAGCAGTAAACGAAGTTGCTGAATTTGTAACCACGGTCATTCCGCTCGAGCCGGCACCAGCGGAGTAAACACCAGAGGCATCAGATACAACGGCATTTGTTGTTGAGGTATTAAATAAACTAAGGGCTGAAGATGCAGTCTGACTGTCAAATGCCTTCAAAGTGAAATCCGAGCCAGAACATCCGGCAGGAATATTCGAGACTTTAAAACTAGAGAAATAGAAAGTTCCGGTTGTCCCACCGGCATTAGTAAAAGAACTATTGGGCGTAACCGTTATCGATTGACCACCACTACACGAAGTAGCTCCAGTGAAGCCCTGGCCAAATTCAACAGCCAAACCAGAGTTAATGGTTACGTTCGCGGCAAGCGTTGACTTAATTCCGAAATAGGAAACTGCAATCCCGAGCATGAGCAAAGCCACCAGCCAAGCCGTCGTCCGGCTTTGCCTTCGCTCTTCAAAGTTGAGATTTGACACCCCGAAATACTAGAGAAAATTCTCTAGTATTGAAAGTCCCCGGGGTTAAATTCTCATTAAATGAATTACTCGGCGTTCTGGTTGGTCTTCTTGGCGCGACCGACGTTACGGGCACGCTCATTCTGATCCAAGATGGTCTTGCGAACGCGAACATGCTTTGGCGTAACTTCTACGCACTCATCTTCACGACAAAATTCCAGAGCCTGTTCCAAGTTGAGCAAACGTGGCGGAATGATGCGGTTTGCATCATCGGCACCAGATGAACGCATATTTGTTAGCTTCTTTTCGCGAACAATATTTACATCCATATCTTCGGTTCGAGAGTTCTCGCCGACGATCATGCCTTCATAAACTTCAGTTCCAACTTCAAGGAAGATCACACCGCGCTCTTGAACACCATCAACTGCGTAAGCAGTAACAGTTCCGCGACGATCTGCAACAAGTGATCCGCTAAGACGGGTACGGATTTCGCCATGCCAGTTTTCATAACCATCAAATACGTGGTGGATTAATCCGGTGCCACGAGTTTCAGTTAAGAATTCGGTACGGAATCCAATAAGTCCACGAGATGGGACCTTGTAATCCATACGGATCCAACCGGTTCCGTGGTTAACCATTTGCTCCATACGGCCCTTACGAAGTGCCATAAGTTGGGTAACAACTCCAAGGAATTCTTCTGGAATATCAACGGTCAAACGTTCCATTGGTTCTTGTAACTTGCCATCAACAGTCTTTACAACCACTTGTGGCTTTCCAACAGTAAGTTCGAAACCTTCACGACGCATGATTTCAACGAGAACAGCTAATTGAAGTTCGCCACGACCTTGTACTTCCCAAGTATCTGGACGATCGGTATTTACAACGCGAAGTGAAACGTTACCGATCAATTCCGCATCAAGACGATTCTTAACTTGGCGCGCGGTAAGAAGCTTTCCTTCTTGTCCTGCGATTGGCGAAGTATTGATACCGATTGTCATCGAAATTGATGGTTCATCAACGATGATTAATGGAAGTGCGTGCGGACGTTCTAGATCTGCAAGGGTTTCGCCCAAGGTAATTGTTTCAATACCTGCGATAGCAACGATATCGCCAGGACCAGCCTCTAAAGCTGGAACACGTTCTAGGCCATCAGTAATTAGTAGCTCTGAAATCTTCACACGTTCTGAAGTTCCATCGGTCTTCATCCACATTACATTCTCGCCCTTTTTAATTACACCTTCGCGAATTCGGCAAAGTGCCAAACGTCCAAGGTAAGGAGAGGAGTCAAGGTTTGTAACGTGCGCCTGCAAAGGTGCACCTTCGTGATAAACCGGAGCTGGGATCGTATTGAAGATAACTTCAAACAAGGCATCCAAGTTTTCGCGATCTGGCATCGCGCCATTTTCTGGGCGGTTCAATGATGCGCGACCAGCTTTTGCTGATGCATAAACAACCGGGAATTCAATTTGTTCATCGTTTGCATCCAAGTCCATGAATAGGCCGTAAGCCTCATCAACAACTTCTGGGATACGTGAATCGGGACGATCCACTTTGTTGATTACCAAGATAACGGGCAAATTCTTTTCCAAGGCTTTACGCAAAACGAAACGTGTTTGTGGAAGTGGGCCTTCAGATGCATCCACCAAAAGGATTACGCCATCAACCATTTCAAGTCCGCGTTCAACTTCGCCACCGAAGTCAGCGTGGCCTGGGGTATCGATGATGTTTACAGTTTGCGCACCACGACGAATCGAAGTGTTCTTCGCCAAAATAGTAATTCCCTTTTCGCGTTCTAGATCCATTGAATCCATTACGCGATCGCGGTTCTCGCCCTCTTTCTGGTGTTCAGAGAACGCACCAGATTGGGTCAACATCGCATCAACGAGGGTTGTCTTGCCATGATCCACGTGAGCAATAATCGCTACGTTACGAAGATCGTCGCGCTTCTTTAATTCGCCAGTGATATACGGGCTCTTCTCATACTTGATTCTTGTCATTAGTTATTAAACCTAAATTCCACTACATCGCCATCGGACATTACATATTCCTTGCCTTCCATTCGAACCTTACCCGCAGCCTTGGCTTCCGCCATGGAACCTGCAGCTAATAAATCGTTAAAAGAAACGATTTCGGCCTTAATGAAACCTTTTTGAAAATCCGTGTGAATAACACCGGCCGCAACAGGTGCGGTATCGCCTTTATGGATGGTCCAGGCACGTGTCTCTTTTGGACCAGCTGTTAAATAAGTTTGCAAACCTAAAGTGTTGAAACCAACTCTTGCCAATGTTGCAAGGCCTGGTTCTTCGAGACCAATTGCCGAAAGAAGTTCAAGTGCGTCAGCATCATCTAACTCTGATAATTCGGCTTCGGTTTTGGCATCCAAGAAAATCGCTTCAGCCGGAGCAATAAGCGCCTGCAATTTCTTGCGCAGCTCTTGATCATTTAATTCTGAGGCATCGACATTAAATACATATAAGAAAGGCTTTGCGGTTAACAAGTGAAGTTCGGCAACGGCTTCTAAATCAACCTTTGAACCGAATAGCAATTTTCCAGAATCCAAGAGCGCTTGTGCTTCTTTTGCCGCCTCTAGAACAGGTGCCTTTTCTTTTGCAACGCGGGCTTCTTTTTCAAGACGCGGAATTGCCTTCTCGATAGTTTGAAGATCGGCCAAAGCTAATTCGGTATTGATAACTTCGATATCAGATGCAGGATCAACAAAATCTGCACTGCGTTCGCCTTCGCGGGTTACATTCTCATCTTTGAAGACGCGGATAACCTGGCAAATTGCATCGGTCTCACGAATATTTTGTAGGAACTTATTTCCAAGGCCGGCACCTTCCGATGCGCCTTTAACAATTCCCGCAATATCAACGAATGAAACGGTCGCTGGCAAAATCTTTTCCGAGCCAAAGATCTCAGCAAGCTTTGGAAGTCTGGCATCAGGAACGCCAACGATTCCCACATTCGGCTCGATGGTCGCGAATGGATAGTTAGCTGCCAGAACGTTGTTCTTGGTCAGAGCGTTAAATAGGGTCGACTTACCCACGTTAGGCAGTCCGACAATTCCGATAGATAGGCTCACGAGGAGTAGAGCCTACGGGGCTTTGTCGGTCCTTCCTGCCACGATACGGAGATGAACCTGATTTCGGGCCTTGGAATTGGCCTTCTCCTTGGTGGACTCATCGGATTTCTCGCTGCCCGCAGTAAATCCAATGGGATCGATGCAAACAATCCATTAGTCGATGATCTGCGCCGTCAATTAGATGCCGAACGAAATAAGACCGAAGCGACCACCAAATTAAATGTCGAACTCGAAGCTGTAAAGAAGACCGTTGAGAATTTAACAAAAGCGGCATCCGATGCCGATTTCCGTCGCGTTAAAGCCGAGACTGAAATTGCAGAGCAAGTTCGCTTTATGGCCGAACATAATAAAGATTTAGTAAATCAAACTCGCGCAATTGCTGGCGCGCTTTCAAGTTCGCAAACTCGTGGCAAGTTTGGCGAGGCTCACTTAGAAAAACTTCTTGAGAATGCCGGACTAATTGAGAACGAACATTTCACAAGACAAAAAGGCGCCGACAATATTGGTGAATCGGGTGCTATCCCAGATGTAACAATTGCGATGCCTGGCGGAAGCGTTATTTATATCGATTCAAAATTCCCGTTCCAAAGATTCTACGAGGCATTTGAAACCGAAGATGACGCACTTCGCAAAGAATTACTTCTCCAACATTCAAAAGACCTGCTCGCCCACATTCAAGCCTTATCAAAACGCAAATATGCCGAGCGTGGCCCATCTCCTGACTTCGTTATTCTCTACGCGCCGATTGATGCCATCTTTATCGAAGCGGTTAAAGCAATCCCAGATTTCCTTGAAACCTCATTCCGCCTTGGTGTAACTGTTGCAACCCCAACTTCGATGATGGCGCTACTACGCACAGTTGGCTATCTATTTAGCCGTAACCGCGTTTCAGCAAATGCTGAAGAGATACAAACTCTGGCGGTTAAATTCTTGCGCGATGTTTCATCGCTTCACGACAAGATCGTCACGGTTGGCGAAAGATTGAAGAGCACCCTTAAGGCATATAACGAGATGATCCCAACCGCCGAAACCACAGTCCTATCTGCGGCGAAGCGAATGAAATCACTTGATGTTGCCGGCAAGCCACTTACTCCCATGAGCGAAGTTTCAGAGAGTGTGCGATCCCTACAGAACAAATTACAATTGGAATCACCAGAAGATTTCATTGAAGTTGAAGAGATAGAAAGCCAGGAAGATTAATGTCAGCACTTATTGGAAATATCGAAACCGCTCGCGGTAAAGCAATTAAGGGTCCTGGCCTAAAAGCTTCTGGTGTTGTCGTACTTCAATTCCTACTTATATTCATCTTTGAAGCGATTGAATATTCGTTAACAAAGGTTGGTCTCTTTACTGGTCTGGCATTACTTATTTCATGGGCCGGTGGCGCAATCCTTGGCCGCAAGGGAACTTCCTATGTAAATGCAATTAATCCTCCAATTGCATTTTTAATTTCAACGCTATTTATCTACAGCACCATCGGTGGCGCTGGAATCAAAGTTACAAAGATTGGTCTTGATCTCGTAAACGCTCTCTCAGGAGTAGCGCCTTACCTAATTATCGGGTCGATAATTGCTTGGTTTGCACATTTCTTAATCGCACGAAGCGAAAAGCAGAACTAGTTCTTTCCGGCTGCCTTTAACTCTTTACGAAGCTCTGGTGGCATCGCAAATAGCAAGTGCTCTTCCATCGCGGTAACGGTTTCAACTTCGCCATAACCACGATCTGCTAACCAGATTAATAAATCCTTAACCAAAATCTCTGGGACTGAAGCACCGCTTGAAACGCCAATAGTTTCAACGCCTTCAAGCCATTCTTCTTTTGCCTCGGTCGCGAAATCGATTAGGTAGGCCGCCTTGGTGCCATATTCCTTTGCCACTTCTACAAGTCGAACCGAGTTTGAAGAGTTTGTAGATCCAACTACCAAAACCAAATCAGCCTGTGGCGCGATCTGCTTAATTGCGACTTGGCGATTTTGGGTTGCATAACAAATGTCATCACTCGGCGGATCCATCAAATTTGGAAAGCGCTTCTTTAGTGCAGCAACGGTCTGCATTGTTTCATCAACGCTCAAAGTTGTTTGAGATAGCCAAGCTACTTTGTTCTCGTCTTTTACTTGAATCTGATCAATACCATCGAGGCCATCAACCAGAATTACATTATCTGGTGCCTCGCCTGCGGTTCCTTCAACTTCTTCGTGACCTTCGTGACCGATCAAGAGGATTGTTAAATCTTCTTGCGCAAAGCGCTTAACTTCGTGGTGCACCTTGGTTACAAGTGGGCAAGTTGCATCAATTGTTTTTAAGTTACGAGAAGCGGCTGAAGCATGTACGGCTGGTGAAACTCCGTGAGCCGAGAAGATAACTAGTTTGCCTTCAGGCACTTCTTCGTTTTCCGAAACAAAGATGGCACCGCGAGCTTCCAAAGTACTTACAACGTGTTTGTTGTGCACAATCTCTTTACGGACATAAACCGGAGCGCCATAAAGTTCGAGCGCCTTTTCAACAGTTACTACGGCGCGATCCACACCCGCGCAGTAACCACGTGGCGCAGCTAGGAGAACCTTCTTGCTCATGAGGTAAGTCTATTAGGATCGCTTCATGCTCGAAACTTCAGCCGATTCACCGGTCGCAGTACGCGTCGTTTCTGAAGCAATTGGCGAATATTTAAGTCGTTTGGGCTCGGTTTGGATTGAAGGCGAACTCTCTGAAGTAACCGTAAGACCTGGCGCGCAAATGGTCTTTATGCGCCTTAGAGATACCAGCGCCGATATGAGTATTTCAATCATGTGCCATAAATCAGTTTTAGAAAGTGTGTCACCCCTGCCACAAAATGCACGAGTAGTTATGAACTCCAAAGTCTCTTGGTATGCCAAGAGCGGATCCCTATCTTTTAGCGTTAAAGAAATCCGCCAAGTTGGTGTTGGTGAATTACTTGCCCGCCTTGAAGCACTCAAAACGCAATTGGCATCCGAAGGGCTATTCGATGCCGACCGTAAGCAAGAGTTGCCTTTCCTACCGCGCGCGGTTGGCTTAATCTGTGGCCGCAATAGCGATGCCGAGAAAGATGTCGTTGAAAATGCAAAGCGCAGATGGCCATCGGTTAAATTCGAGATTCGCGAGGTAGCAGTACAAGGTGCTGCTGCGGTTGTAGAAGTTTCAAATGCGCTTCGTGAGTTAGATGAAAATCCAGAAGTCGATGTCATCATCATTACTCGCGGCGGTGGCTCATTTGAAGATTTACTTCCATTCTCAGATGAATCACTTGTAAGACTAGCCGCCGATTGCCAGACACCAATCGTTAGCGCGATTGGTCACGAGAAAGATGCCCCGCTTCTAGATTTGGTTGCCGACTGGCGCGCATCCACACCTACCGATGCCGGTAAGCGCGTTGTGCCAGATATGGATGAAGAACTTCAAAAGATTTCTAACTTACGTGACCGAGCGATGCGCACAATTCAAGGTCGCATTGATTTTGAAATTGCCAAGATTGAACAGATGATGGATCGACCAAGTATGCGCGATCCCCTAAATATGGTCACAACTCGGTTAGAAGTGATTACAAATCTTCGTGCCAGATCTTTCCGATCAACCGATGCGGCACTTGCCATTGCCTGCGAAGAGATCGCCGGCCTTCGCACACAAGTACGAACCTTGTCACCGCAAGCCACCTTGGATCGTGGTTATGCAGTTCTTCAAAAAGAAGATGGCAATGTTGTTAGAAGTGCGAGTGAACTCACACCCGGTGAACGCTTACGGGTACGCCTAGCAAAGGGCGAAGCGAAGGTAGTTTCGGAGTAGATTACGAATATGGCAACCGATAAAAAATTAAGTTATGAAGAAGCTCGCGACGAGCTAGCAAAGGTTGTCGCATCACTTGAGGGTGGCCAAACAACTCTCGAGCAATCATTAGCACTTTGGGAACGCGGCGAAGAATTAGCCAAGATCTGCCAAGAATGGCTCGATGGCGCAAAGGCAAAATTAGCTAAAGTAAAACCAGAATAGACGGAGTGAAAAATGCCGGAGTTTCGTTATAGCGACCTACTTCCAATTGGTCCTGATCAAACCGAATACCGTCTAGTTTCAATGGAAGGTGTCTCCACTTTTACCGCTGAGGGTATGGAATTTCTAAAGGTCGCACCGAGTGCGATTGAAAAATTAACTTCGGAAGCAATTCACGACATAAATCATTATCTTCGCGCCGATCACCTAAAACAATTGGCCTCAATTCTTGACGATAAAGAAGCATCACCAAATGATCGCTTCGTTGCCCTAGATCTTTTAAAGAATGCAAATATTGCCGCTGGCGGAATTCTGCCGATGTGCCAAGACACCGGAACAGCTTTGGTTATGGGAAAGAAAGGCCAACGCGTTTTAACTTCCGAGCGCGATGAGGTTTCGATTTCCAAGGGTGTTTATGATGCCTACACCTCGCTCAATCTCCGCTATTCGCAAATGGCGCCAGTAACAACCTGGGAAGAGAAGAACACCGGCAATAACTTGCCATCACAAATTGAAATTTATTCCGATAACGAGCACCAAGATGAATACAACTTCCTATTCATCGCAAAGGGAGGCGGCTCGGCAAACAAATCATTTTTATATCAAGAGACTAAGGCAGTTCTTAACCCAACATCATTTATGAATTGGCTAGATGAAAAGTTGCGTTCTATCGGTACCGCAGCTTGCCCGCCGTATCACTTAGCAATTGTTATTGGTGGCACTTCTGCTGAGCACACAGTTAAGACGGCAAAGCTTGCAAGTACTCATTACCTAGATGAATTGCCTCTCTCTGGCGATGCCGCAACCGGCCACGGATTTAGAGATATTGAACTAGAGGCAAAGGTCCTCGAACTCACTAGAACCCTTGGAATTGGCGCACAATTTGGTGGAAAGTACTTCTGTCACGATGTTCGAGTCGTTCGCCTTCCTCGTCACGGTGCTTCGCTGCCAATTGCAATTGCAGTCTCTTGTTCTGCTGATCGTCAAGCAAAGGCAAAGATCACCAAAGAAGGCGTATTCCTGGAAGTTCTAGAACGCGATCCCGCACATTTCTTGCCTGACACAACCGATGAGCACCTTGATGAGAATGTTGTGAAAGTGAATCTAAATCAACCAATGACTGAGGTTTTAAAGACGCTTTCGGCATATCCAATTAAGACCAGACTTTCACTAACTGGAACTCTGATTGTTGCCCGCGATTTAGCCCACGCAAAAATTAAAGAACTTTTGGATTCTGGAAAACCAATGCCGCAGTACTTAAAGGATCATGCGGTTTATTACGCAGGACCAGCAAAGACACCGGAAGGGTATGCATCTGGTTCCTTTGGCCCAACAACAGCAGGGCGCATGGATTCCTATGTTGATCAATTCCAAGCAGCTGGCGGTTCAATGATTATGTTGGCTAAGGGAAATCGTTCTAAAGCAGTTACTGATGCTTGCAAGAATCACGGTGGTTTCTATCTTGGCTCAATTGGTGGACCGGCAGCAAGACTTGCACTTGATTGCATTAAGAAAGTTGAAGTTCTTGATTACCCAGAACTTGGCATGGAAGCGGTCTGGAAGATTGAAGTTGAAGATTTCCCAGCCTTCATCGTTGTCGACGATAAGGGAAATGATTTCTTTGCCGAAACTTCAAAGCCGATTTCAATCGGCAAGCGGCCTAACTAGTTTCTAGTTAAGACTTTAAAAACCCTTAGTAGTACCCAGCCCAGTGCTTATGGCTTAGCGCCTTGCAAGGTGTCTTGTAACGAGCCTTGATGTAGGAAAGTCCCCATTTGATCTGAGTAACTGGGTTGGTTCGCCAGTCGGTTGAGACGATCTCCATCTTGGTTGGTGGCAGAGCTTGGGCAATTCCTTGGGCGCCACTTCGATAGTTGTGGGCTTGGAAGTTCCAATGGCTCTCGCCGGTCCAAAGTGAGTCGAGGCATCGAACCTGCATCGCTGACCATTGTGGGTATGAATCGGCAATGATCTGCTTGGCAACGCTGCGAGCGCCATCTGGAATCTTTGCGATCTCGACAAGCTTTGCAGCCTGGGAAACCAGAGCGATGGTCTGGGCATCAACCGAAGCCACGCCATCGAGGTTGATTGAGACCGGGTCGCCAGAATTGCCCGTTGGATCACCCGCGGTTGCGGTCGTTGAATCCGGAACGCTTACGATCGAGGTGAAGTTGGCATCGGCATAGGAGGTGTCGACCGCTCCGATGACCGAGAAAATGAAGGCAGCGCCAAGTACCAGTTGCGGCTTGCGCAGGTATTTCGGCATCGATCCCTCGGTTCTCATGGCAAGAGAGTTACATCCATGCAACCCATGGGCAAATTGAATCCCGTTAGCGTGTCGAAAAAAGATTTATCTCACAGGATTGGGGCAATATAAAAGTGCTGGTCAGCCCGCAGGAAGTCCGATTTAACCCTTTTGTTCCTAGGAGGTGGGTTTAGGGGTCAGAATGTGAATCAACCCCTCAAGAAGTGAAGTTGATCGGCTCTTCTAGCATCTCGGTGACCAAGGCCGCGATCGGCGAGCGCTCGGATCTGGTCAAGGTGACGTGGGCAAAGAGCGGATGGCCCTTCAAAGATTCAACGACGGCCACAACTCCGTCATGGCGACCGACTCGAATGTTGTCGCGTTGGGCAACATCGTGGGTCAAGATGACTCGGGAGTTCTGACCGATACGAGATAGCACGGTTAGTAGGACGCCGCGTTCCAAAGATTGGGCCTCATCGACGATTACATATGAATCATGGAGCGAGCGCCCACGGATATGGGTCAATGGAAGCACCTCAATTAGTCCGCGGTCGATCACTTCATCAATAACTTGCTGGCTAACTAGAGCGCCTAAAGTGTCAAAGACGGCTTGGGCCCAAGGCGACATCTTCTCGTTTTCACTTCCAGGCAGGTAGCCAAGTTCTTGGCCGCCAACGGCATAGAGCGGACGGAAGATCACAACCTTTTTGTGGAGGCGCTTTTCTAGAACAGCTTCGAGCCCAGCCGACAGGGCAAGGGCGCTCTTTCCGGTTCCGGCCCGGCCACCGAGGGAGACGATTCCAATGTCATTGTCTAATAAGAGGTCTAATGCGATTCGTTGTTCGGCGCTACGGCCATGAAGTCCAAATGCCGACCGATCCCCACGCACCAGTTGCAGATGCTTATCCGCAGTTACCCGGGCAAGGGCGCTTCCCTTTTCCGAGCTAAGGGCAATTCCAGTATGAACCGGATGTTCCTTTGCTAAATCGTGGGCAACTTTTTGTGTTTCATACAAAGCATCAATTACCGAACCCGCGACCGAAGCTTCAACCATTCCGGTCCAGCCGCTACTTAGCGCTAGCTCGGCGCGATATTCATCAGCCTCAACACCAACCGATGATGCCTTAACTCGAAGTGGCAGATCCTTCGTTACTAAAACAACGCTCTTGCCTTCGCTCATCAGATTCTTTGCAACCGCCAAAATTCGTGAATCATTTGAACCATCGCGCAGGAATCCTGCCGGAAGCGCCGAGGCATCAATATGGTTTAGCTCGACTTTTAGGGTTCCGCCCTCGTCATTTAATTTCACTTCATGATCCAGGCGGCCATTTGAAATTCGCAAATCATCCAAGGTGCGAAGGGCAACGCGGGCAAAGTAGCCAAGTTCCGGGTGTTCGCGCTTGGACTCTAATTCACCGATCACAGTGATTGGAATAATGACTTCATGCTCTGCAAATCTGGAGATTGCAGCTGGGTCAGCGAGTAAAACGCTGGTATCTAAAACATAGGTTTTACGAGCCATTGGAAGAAAAATAGAACTTCGATTGAATTACTGGGCTCCGACACGCGCGCCTGGAAAGTTAAATTTAGAAGAAGTTAAATACCAAAGCGCCGGTGGCGTTGGGAGTAAGCACGTAGGGCGCGAAGGAAATCTAGCTTTCTAAAATCTGGCCAATAGGCCTCGCAAAAATAGAACTCGGAATGGGCGCTTTGCCAGAGCAAGAAGCCGCCGAGTCTTTGTTCGCCCGAAGTTCGAATAACTAGATCAGGATCGGGCAAGCCAGCGGTGTAAAGATGGCGACTGATCTCATCGACGTTAACGCTTTTGGCAATCTCATCTGGCGACTTACCGGCTTTGCTTCCTTCAACTATTAGCGACTTAACCGCATCTGCAATTTCACTTCGGCCGCCATAGCCAATAGCCACATTCACCACAACGCCTTTAATGCCCTTTGTTTTCTCGGCAACTTCGAGCAAGCGATCCTGCAATGGCTTTGGCAACAATTCCATCGAACCAACCGGGCGAATCTCCCACCTACGACGACGGGCCAAATCTTCAACGGTGCTACCGATGATCGCTAACAAGGGTTCGAGCTCCTCGGCGGGCCTAGAAAGATTTTGGTTCGACAATAACCAAATAGTTAGAACTCCAACGTGGGCTTCCTCGCACCAATCAAGGAGATCAACAATTTTCTCGGCGCCAGCTTTATGGCCACGCGATGAAGAGGTATCACCGCTCTCCGATGGATTTGCCTTAGACCACCTGCGGTTGCCATCGAGGATTACACCGACATGGTGCGGGGTTTGCGAAAAATCTAAGCGAGAAAGTAAGCGTCGCTCATAGAGCGGATAGAGAACTGACTTTGCTGCGGACTTGAGCAGATTATTTCGAGAGGGCACGGAAATCTGCCTGCGCCTTTTTTTCTGCGAAGAATGAGGCTACTGGCAAGGTTCCGGCGAGAATAAACATGATTGTGCTCGAGAACGATTTGCGAGCCTTTAAGCAATAGTGGAATGCCGCAAGAACATAGATCGGATAGGTAAATCCGTGAACTAACGCGACCCAAGTGAAGTAGTGATGATACGACTTTAAGAAAAGATAGTGAGTTGGAACATTTACGAACCAAAGTAGAAGTGACATAACGCCGCACCACAAGGCCATAAATCTAAAGCGAGTTAGCGCGCTTTGAAGTCCCTGCATTGCTGGGCTTTGATTCGAATTAGTTGAAGAACTCATATGCCAACCTTATCCCTTAGTCGATTGTAAAAGGGAGCACTCAGGGCCAAAAGTGCCAGGAGCCACCAGATAAATACGTAGACCAGGTGTTGCCAGTAATAACCCGCAACCTTGGAAATTTGCAGCGCAGCTGGAATTCGTTCGGCCGAAATCTTTTGGCCAAGGGCATTTGTTTCTACTTGGGCAATTACATAGCCATCGTAAAGATTTAAATTTCCGACTCCAGCTACAAGCCCTGGATCGAGTCGAGATAACTCACCAGCAGCAGGTTGCGATGAATCTGCAGTTTGTCTTGGATAAAGCCGGCCAATTACTTTTACCTTATCCGGAATTGTTTGGGTTGATATTCCGCTTACTCCGCGGACAATCAGAATCCCCCGATCTCCATGGATTTTCATTAAGCGAACTTCCAAAGTTACGAGTTTGGAACCGCCACCGTAAGAAATCTTTTGATTGCGAGCAATATAACTTTCAATGTAATTTCCGCTGACTTCGACCATGCGGTTTGCGGCTTTAGGCGCCATGTTCTGGCCAGCCACTTCAAGTGAATCTAATTTTGCTACGACACTTGAAACTTTGACCTCGCCCAATTTCTTAGAATCTTGCGCCCGATGTAATTGCCAAATTCCTAATTCAAAAAAGATTGCCGCGATTAGCAATGCTCCGATGGCTTTGAGAATCGAGTCCCTGCTTAACTTCATTTAATCTTTATCTAGTCTTTATCTAGTCTTCGTCGATATTTGTTTCAGTAGGAATCGCCCGTTCTTGGATTCGCTTATAACGGCGATAAAAACTGACCAGCAACAATGTAACCCCGGTACATAACAAGATCATGGTGACCGAACCGGCAATTCCTACATTCACATCTTGGCTGTCGGCTATGTTCATGAGTTGATTGTAGACTGCCAATTATGTCCAACCACCGAGCCACCGACCCAAAGTTGCGAGAACGCTATGGGATTAAAGATTCAAGATTTCCTGGCTGGCTTGGCTACGCGATTGTGTTTGGCGTCATAGGAATTGGTTGGTTGCTTTGGAGTGCAAATCACTATTCAAAGCCAGAGATACGATCCACACTAATCTCTTTTAACGCTGTTGACTCCAAAGGGATTGATATTCGTTACTCGGTTTCATTTCGAGATTCCAAAATTGCACACAGTTGCCAACTTTTAGCCCGTGATTACGGCGCAAATATCGTTGGCGAGATCACCCAAAATTTCCCGGCTGGAACTACCGATCTAACCCAAATCACCCGCATACCTACGCGGGCCCTTGCGGTTAACGCGGATATCACTGCTTGCCGAAGGCTATAAACTTTTCCTCTTATGGCAACCGAAGAGACACAGACTTGGCTAACCCAAGAAGCTGCTGACCGACTTGCTGCAGAACTTGCAGACCTTGAAGGTCCTCGTCGTGCTGACATCATTGCAAAGATTGAAGCTGCTCGTGCTGAAGGTGACCTTAAAGAAAATGGTGGTTACCACGCTGCTCGCGAAGAGCAAGGCAAGATGGAAGGTCGCATCCGCCAGTTAAAGCACATGCTTGAACATGCACATATCGGAACACCGCCTGCTGGTGAATCTGGAGTTGTTGGACTTGGCATGTTGGTTACCGTGGATATCGCGGGTGATGAAATTAAATTCTTACTTGGTTCGCGCGAAATCGCATCTGGTGATGTCGATGTTTATAGCGAAAAGTCACCGCTCGGCGCCGCCGTTCTTGGCGCAAAGATTGGTGAGATTGTTACTTACACCGCGCCAAATGGCAAGGTAATTAAGGTTGCGGTTCTAGAAGCCAAAAACTTCTTCTAGCTTTTTTACTTGCGATCCCCTGCGCTGATATAACGCCGCACACTTAGTGGAATGAAGATAGCCATAAGCAAGAGCATATAAATAAATGACATCACAATTGGATGTTGGCTTGGGTATGAATTCGCGGTCACACCAAACTTATTATGGAAACCATAAAGCTGGCGGATGGCGGCAACCATTGTTGAAACCGGATTCCATTCTGCAACGTATTGAAGTGGCTTTGGCATCGACGTTGTTGATGCGAAAGCATTCGATAAGAAGGTCAATGGGAAGGTAAATAAGAAGGAAACGTTTGCCACGACTCTTGAATCTTTGGAGATAAGGCCAGCAAAGATTCCGGCCCAGGAAAGCGCGTAGCCAAAGAAGAGGAGCATCAAGAAGCCTTCGGCGATCTTTAGTGGTCCAGATGTTGGACGCCACCCGACTAAGAAGCCGGCCAATCCCATTACAAATAGAACAACGATATTTAAAAGTGCATCACCAAATGTGCGGCCAACTACTAGCGCAGAACGCGCAATTGGAAGTGATCGGAAGCGATCGATAAGACCCTTCTCCATATCTTGTGCCAGCCCTTGAGCAGTTGCAGCAAGTGTGAAGGTAACTGTTTGAACGAAAATTCCCGGCATCAGTAATTGAACGTAACCGCCAGGAATACCAGCACCCAAACCACCAAATACATATCTAAATAGAAGTACAAACATCACCGGTTGAATGGTGTTGAAAATCAGAACTTCTGGGACTCGCGTTAATTGAAGTAATTGGCGCTTGGTAATTACAAGGGCATCACTTAGCCCTCTAAATTGCTTCATTTGCGGCCCCCTTTCTTCTTACTTACATTCTCTTCAACAACCTCTTCGGCTACGTGGCCAGTTAGCGACATAAATACATCATCCAAAGATGGTCGCTTCATCGCGAGATCCAAAGCATGAATCTTTGCACTATCGAATTCCCGTACAACTTCGATTAAAGATTGGCTGCCATTTTTTACTGGCGCCGAAATCTTTCGTAATCCAGCATCAACCAAACTCTTTGCACCGGTTACACGTTCGATAATTTCTTGTGCGGAAGTTAAATCCGATTGGGCAACAATTATCTCTAAACGTTCCCCACCCACTTGGCTCTTCAATTCGTCAGAGGTTCCCCGGGCAATAACTTTTCCGCGATCGATTACTGCGATGTCATCAGCTAACTGATCGGCTTCTTCCAGATATTGGGTTGTTAGCAAAAGAGTTACACCCTCTTTTACGAGGTTTTCAATAACAGTCCACATCTCCATACGACCACGTGGATCAAGTCCCGTGGTTGGTTCATCTAGGAATAAAACTTTTGGTCTGATAATTAGAGAGGCAGCGAGATCTAGGCGACGGCGCATACCACCGGAATAAGTTTTGATTGGGCGCTTTGCCGAATCGGTTAAGGAAAATTGCTTTAGTAATTCTTCGGCACGTGCTTTAGATTCGTTATTTGATAAGTGATACAAACGACCGAACATAATTAAGTTATCCCAGCCCGTTAACGTCTCGTCAACCGCGGCGTATTGGCCAGATAATCCAATAATTTCGCGAACTGCTTTTGGATTTTTAATTACATCAATTCCACCAACAGTTGCATGACCCGAATCTGGTTTTAAGAGTGTTGCAAGCACTCGAACCGTCGTTGTTTTTCCGGCGCCATTTGGTCCCAGGATTCCAAGGACGGTGCCTTCTTCAACATCTAGATTTAAGCCATCGAGGGCTTTAACTTCGCCATTTCGATAGGTCTTTACCAAATTCTCAGCAACGATGCTTTTCATAGGGCTACTTTATCGGGGTAGATGGGCGCTCCAACGAGAAAGCTCAACCAAGCCGTAGTAACCTTACGAATCTAAGTTCCAATAAATCCCTAGCTCGAAAACTTACTTAAGGGGCATTAATGTCTAAACACGAACCTACGGGTCAAACCACCCAACGCACACACCGCGAAATCATGTTCGTCCTTTCCGGACTCATGGTCGGTATGTTGCTTGCAGCTCTTGACCAAACAATCGTTTCGACCGCGCTAAAGCGCATCGTTGAAGATTTCAACGGACTATCTCACTACACCTGGGTAGTAACCGCTTACTTATTGACTTCAACAGCATCAACTCCGTTGTACGGAAAGATTTCAGATCTTTATGGTCGCCGAATCGTTTTCCAATTCGCAATCATTACCTTCTTAATTGGCTCATTTGCTGCGGGCGCTGCTCAGTCAATGAACCAACTAATTGCCTTCCGTGCAATTCAAGGTCTTGGTGCTGGTGGTCTTATGGCCCTTACCTTCGTAATCATCGGAGATATCGTTTCGCCTCGCGAACGCGGTAAGTACCAGGGTTACTTCGGTGGCGTCTGGGGTCTCTCATCTGTTGCTGGTCCTCTACTTGGCGGATTCTTCTCAGACCGCGCTCACATCTTCGGAATCGTCGGATGGCGTTGGATTTTCTACATCAACCTTCCATTTGGAATCCTTGCTCTAGTTATTACGTCAGCATCACTTCACATTCCAAAAGTTAAGCGCGAACATAAGATCGATTACTTCGGTGCACTACTTCTAGTTGCAGCTGTATGTTCACTTCTTTTGGGTCTTTCTGTTTACGGACCAGAAAATGGCTGGAGCAACTCTCGCACTATCACCGCGCTTCTAATCGCAGTAATTCTCACCGCAGCTTTCTTAATTCAAGAAGGCCGCGCTGCAGAACCAATCCTTCCTCTGAAGCTATTCAAGAATCACACCTTCTCAATCACATCACTACTTGGCTTCGTAATTGGTGCGGGTATGTTCGGTGCGATTGTTATGTTGCCGCTCTACCTACAAGTTGTTAAGGGAAATACAGCAACTACGTCTGGACTTAAGTTGATCCCATTCATGCTTGGAATTGTTACTTTCTCTATCTGGTCTGGAAAGCAGATCTCTAAGCACGGTCACTACAAGCGCTTCCCAGTAATTGGCTTGATCATCATGACTGCGGGATTGATCTTCCTTTCAACACTTAACGAAGGAACTCCGTTCTGGCGTCTAGCAATCTTTGCAATCATGATCGGTGCTGGCCTTGGTCTTTCGATGCAGACCATCGTTATCGCACTTCAAAATTCGGTTGATTTCAAGGATATGGGCGTTGCTACATCTGCAAATACCTTCTTCCGTTCAATCGGTGGAACTATCGGCGTTGCAATCTTCGGAACAATTTATGCGAACCGCTTGTCTCACTACTTGCCACTCGGCATTGCAAAGTTAAAGGCAACAAACCCGGCAGCTCTTGCTGGTGCAACTCCACAGAAGTTTGCTGAATTGCAACAGAACACCGCAGTGCTAAAGACTTTTACCCCAGCACTTCAAAATTCTGTACTTCACTCATTCGTCCAGTCATTCCACGTAGTGTTCCTAACAGCAGCCCCAGTGACTGCGCTGGGATTCCTATTTGCAATGATGCTTCGCGAAGTACCACTTCGCACTGGCGCCGCGCACCACGCAGCAGCACAAGAAGCTGCTGGCGAGGCCATTGGCTAAACTCAAAAGCTCTAAGGGGCTACTACCGAAAGAAGTTTATGTTCTCTCGGTAGTAGCCTTCTTTGTTGCACTTGGTTACGGAATGGTTATTCCAGCCATTCCACTCTTTGCAAAAACATTTCACGTTAACAATGCCCAAATTGGTGCGATCATCTCCGCATTCGCATTTGCCAGATTCGCTTGGGGACTTCCTGCTGGAAAATTAATCGATAAGTTTGGCGAACGAGCAGTTCAGGCCATCGGATTAGTAATCGTCTCGGCATCGTCTCTTACAGCAGGATTAGCTCAGACTTATTGGCAATTACTTATCTTCCGCGCAATCGGTGGAATCGGTTCGGTTATGTTCTCCGTTTCAGCCGGTGCACTTCTTATGCGATCGGTTGATGACAGCATTCGTGGGCGCGCCCAGTCGATGTACAACGGCGGATTTCTAATCGGAAGTATTGCTGGCCCCGCATTTGGTGGAATTCTTTCTGCGATCTCTCTTCGCGTTCCGTTCTTTATTTATTCCGCAACACTTCTTGCCGCGTCATTCACCACAACAATATTTTTAAATGAAAAGCGCCTTGGAAAATCTATTAAGAACAAGCAAGATCCGGCTGATCGAGTCCTATTAAAAGATGCACTAAAGATCTATCCATACGTGGCAGCTATGGCTATTTCATTCTTAACAAACTGGGTGCTCTTCGGTCTTCGAAATTCAATCTTGCCCCTATTTACTAAAAATAACCTGCATGCTTCCACCACAATCCTTGGCTTTGGTTTTACCCTTTCGGCCATCGTTCAAGGCTTTGCCCTCATTTATGTAGGAAAAATCTCTGACTTCCGTGGTCGCAAATTCGCACTTATGGTTGGTGCAATCGTCTTGCTATCTGGTGTTGGTACCGTCTTAATCGCATCCAATTGGTGGTTCTACCTATTTGCAATGGCCCTATTCGGCGTTGGCGGCGCCTTTGAAGGAACCGCCGCATCTGCAGTTGTCGGAGATGTCTTTGGCGGTAAAGGTGGCCGCGTAATTGCACTATGGCAGATGGCTGGCGACTTTGGAAACATCATTAGCCCGGTATTACTTGGTTGGTTAGTTGATGCTCACTCTTATCGTCCGGCATTTATAGCAACAGCAGCAGTGTTTTCATTAACACTGCTGCTGTCGGCAAAGATGCCAGAGACTAGAAAGCTAACTGGCGAGCCTTAATAATTAATTGTTGCTATCACGCAAGATCGAAAGTAAGCGCAAGATCTCTAGGTATAACCAAACAACGGTAACCATAAGACCAAAACCAGCACGCCATGATTCTTCATGTGGTGCGCCAGCTGCGATCATCTTTGTGATCTGATCAAAGTCCATCACTAAGAAGAAGGCGGCAATTCCTACGCCAGCTACGCAAAGGAGTAGCCCAAGACCCGAGACACCATAGAAACCAAGTCCGCGGCCAACACCAAACATTGAAGCAATTAGTGAACCGAATGCAACGACCATATAACCGATCATCGCACCGCTCATGATGCGGGTGAACTTTGGTGTTACGCGAATCTTCTTGTTCTTGTATGCGAAGAGAATCCCAGCAAATGCAGCGATTGTTCCGATTACAGCTTGGGAAACAATTCCTGGATAGCGTGCTTCGTAAACGCTGCTGATTGTTCCGAGAGCAAGTCCTTCAAGTGCAGCGTATGCAATCGCAAAGCCAGGGCGAACCTTCTGGCTAAAAGTTAGAACCATTCCAAGGACCATGGCACCGATCATTGCCCCAAGGGCAACGCCCATGCTCAAGTTTGAACGCCAGGCAAATGCACCAGCGACAACAAGTGTTACAAAAAGAATTGATGTGCGAGTTACGACATCATCAATGGTCATACGTCCTGTGCGAATTGATGAAGCAGCAGGCGCGTTGTAAAGCTCGTTCAACTCCTCAGTAGTTGGTTCAGGGCGGTTAGCGATTGAACCTGGATTACCCATTGCGGCATAACCCTTTTTAAATACTGGATTCGAACTTTCCATTTACTCTCCTTTTGAAACTAATGGTCAGTGAAGCGTTTTTAGTATAAGCCGTTTAAAACAATTTCGCTTAGCGGTAAGCGCACACGTGGTGCCTTTTCGCGCTCAACGAGTGTTGCATCCGTTAACGATTCCACAGGTGCTTGCTTTCCTAGAATCAAAATTGCCTTTGGAGCAATATTCTCAGCAAGTCCGAAGTCTTTCTTAATCTGTTCGTGATCAAAGCCAGCAATTTGGTGTACCGCAAGTCCACGATGAATTGCTTCAAAGGTCATGTAAGCAGCTGATAACCCTGAGTCATATTCCGCAGATGGATTAGCTTCGCCTTCAGGATTCGTCTTAACCGCTGCTACCAAGATAAATGCCGCAGCATTTGGCGCCCACATCGCATTAAATCCCGAGAAAGTCTTTGCCATCTTTTCGAAGTTAGCATCGCCACGCTTTGCAATAACATATCTCCAAGGTTGCGCATTGAAGGCAGATGGTGCCCAACGTCCCGCTTCAAGAATTGCCTTAAAGTCTTCATCGTTTATCGCCGCACTAGCGTCGAATGCACGCGGGCTCCAGCGTTCAGTTAATAGCGGATGTAGTGGGACAGAACTATCTACAGGCTTCTTCATCTTTGTGACCTTATCTATTTGTTGTGTTTGTATAACTTGATACTAACAGTTTGTGGCTACCTTGGAGTTGTACGCTTTAGCACCGTTATATTCGAAGTGGCACTTGCATTATCTGGATAGTAGTTAACATTCATCGTCGCCGCGATCGCATTAGCCCCATGAATAATAGGTTTCCAAGTACAACTTGCCACATATTTAGAGCCGGTGAGAACTGTTGATATATTCCCGCATCTATTGATTGGTTTCCCGTTGTAGGTAAAGGAAACTGTCCCAGCACAATTAGAAGATGCCGTAATAACCTGATTGGCCGTCTGCTTTTTCGGATTCGAACCAGGTTGATCCACGGTCACTGTTGGAAGAGCTGCTCCGGTTATGCACCGGTATTCATCTTGTACTTCCGTTGAAGATAGAGCCTTGTTCAGGATTTTAACGACAGCGATGCGACCACCGAAATAGTTATTTGTAGTTGATGGGGAAGTGCAGTTTGGCGCGTTGTCCCATCTTTTTGCGATATTAATACCGTTTCCATTTGAACCCATATTTGCGCTTGGGAATGCAACGGCACTACCTGTTGTAGCACTGTCGTAGTAGAACTGCATATTCGTTCCATCGTAAGTGAGTGTTGCTATGTGCCACCCCACTAGATCACTTCCAAATGCTGATGAAGTGCCGCTCGTATAGGTCCAAGGACCTGCAGCGCCATATAATAAATCGTCCACACCAAATGTTCCGATTGTAAAGTTGATTTTCCCGGTATTAACGGAGTCGTAAGAGTCAGACACAATTGCTGTACAAGCTTTTGAGTTGTATGAATCAACTTTGAAGTAAGCCTCAACCGTGTATGGCTTCAAATCACCGGGACTGCTTGTCAAGCCATATTGTTGACTTGAGCTAACAAATCTAAAGGCTCCGCCTTGATCACTTGTTCGAGTTGGGCTTCCGTACAGAGTGGCGTTTAGTCCACACCCGCTGATGTCATTCCAAGTTGATCCCGATCCAGTATTGCTTCGGGCATTTCTTGCATCTAAAAGCAGAACTAAATTATCTTGCGGTGTGCAGGAAACCGTGGCAGCCTTTGAAGAAGAACTTACAAAAACAAATGGAATAACGAAGGTTAAAACCGCAAGAAGCTTTGCGATCGACCTGCTCCACCGAGTCATTGTTATAAAACTTTCCTCACGTATTCAAGATGAATTATTGGTGCCCCCGGTCGGACTCGAACCGACACTGGAAGGATTTTAAGTCCTCTGTCTCTGCCATTGGACTACGGGGGCGTAGTGGCATTTGAACGAGAGACTGAGTCTAGTGGGTGAAGGAATCTGCCCAAAATGCAGATTTAGTATCCTTTTTAGTATTAGTTCGTTAAATCCATATGCGATTTGTTTCCACAATGGCACAGGGCCATTGGCAAGACCAAGGACTTCAAATGGCAAAAGGGTTACGAAACTCAAATGGATTTGGCCACACCTACAAGGTGGGCAACTCTTACAAGACAGTTGTTAAACGTAATGGGAAAGTCTTTACAGCAACTGCTCGCACCATCACAGAATCTCGCCAAAAAGCATTGTTTAAAGCCGAAGGTAACGCTGAGTCAAAAGTAAAGATTGAGAAAATTACTTTGGAGGATTATTTAACCCAGTGGCTGGATAACGAACATCAATTCCGTATTGCACATACAACTTATAAACGATATCGCTCATTAGCAATTCACCACATTAATCCCCATCTTGGGAGAATCAATCTTGCAGATGTAACGGCCAGGGACATAACGGGGTTATTAACCAAAATGCGAAATGACGGACAAGGTACTCGTTCTCAACAGCAGGCACGAGCCTTACTTTCAGTTGCACTTGGAGAGGCAGAAAATCTTGATTACATCAGTCTTAATCCAGTCAGGAAGGTTAAGAATCCTCAGAGCAAGGAAAAGTCCCATAGTCCTTTAACCATTGATGAAGTTAGGCGCTTGCTTAAGACATTTGACGGAACTTATTTGTCCGCTCGCCTTCACATCGCATTAGTTTGCGGTTTAAGGCAGGGTGAGGCACTTGGACTGACCTGGAGTGATATTGATTTTGAAAAGGGAACCATTTCAATTACTCGCCAAGTCCAAGCCATCAATGGAAAACAGGCTTTTGCTCCACTTAAAACAAGTCGCTCAAAGCGATTAGTTGTATTAACTCGGGAGACGTTAAGAGCGCTAGAAAATCAAGTAGAAATTGTCCAGAGATTAAAAACTTTAGCTGGCCCCAAATGGAGTGAATGGAATTTAGTTTTCCCAAAGCCCGACGGAAGCCCTAGAAGTGCAATGACTGACTACGATG
>Ga0214164_1000468_pt1 | contig 26406 bp, 16 predicted proteins | sample TroBogepilimnion_13_FD_153003 | JGI IMG/M metagenome (GOLD analysis project Ga0214164, IMG submission 153003) | Freshwater microbial communities from Trout Bog Lake, WI - Practice 03JUN2009 epilimnion v4 | ecosystem: Environmental > Aquatic > Freshwater > Lake > Epilimnion/Euphotic zone ...
TAGAGTTGCTAAGAAATTGGATTTTTCTGGACTTATTCCAGCTGATCAATATAGAAAAGAATGGAAGCGTGGATATAGTCAAATACATCCCGGCGATCCGGATTACAAAAGCTAGAATTGGCCGAGTGTCTTAAGACTGCTAACTGGCATATCCCAAACTCGACGTGCTTCGACACCTTTACTCTGAGCAAACTTTTTAGCGTCACAATCTCCGCATACGTGATAATAATTATTGTTTAACCGATTAGGGTCTACGCTACCCTTATCACGTTTAAAAATCCCCTGACAACTGTCGCAACGAAATGTTACAATTCGTTTTTTACGAAAATACGAATGGTAGTTTCCTTTTTTACTAGCACGTATGTGCTGTGTTTGCGTGTATTCTGTTCCTAAGTACATATAACTATTTACATTAAGATTATAAAATGCCTTTGATAAATATCATATCGAGGGCTAAAATGATCACTATTTCTGAATCAGCAAGAACAAAAATCAAAGATATTCTTCTTGAAGAAAATAATCCCAAAGTAGCACTACGCACATTTGTCCAAGGAGGCGGATGTAGCGGATTTAGCTATGGGTTTACAATAGATGAAGTCGTAAATGAAGACGATTTCGAAGTTCCGTTAGACGAATTTAAAATACTAGTAGATGCTATGAGTATGCAGTATCTAACAGGTGCAGAGATAGATTATAAAGAAGAATTAATGGGTAGCAGTTTTACTATAAAGAACCCTAATGCAACAACAACATGCGGCTGCGGTAGCAGTTTCGGAGTTTAATAAATGGCACAACAAATAATTGATATTGGTATACAAGGTAACGATGGAACTGGCGATAGTATTCGCGAATCGTTTAATAAAGTTAACTCTAACTTTAATGAGATTTATGCCATTTTTGGTGCTGGTGGAAGTATTAGTTTTGGACAACTTTCCGATGCTCCTGGAACTAGTTCATATGCTGTATCTAGTGCTACAACCGGAAGCGGGCAAGTTACTCTTAACTTTGCCAACGCAAATCCAGGATTAGGATTACCATTTAGTATAGGACAAAATATTGTTGTCAGCGGATTAATCCCAGCTGGATATAATGGAACATATACTGTTACTAACAGTACTTCCACTAGTGTAACATATTTTAATTCGACTACAGGTTCTTTAACACAAACTGGTACAATTAAAGGAACTAGTTATAGTGCTAATCAAGTTATTATGGGTAGCACTACTGGTACTAGTTTAACTGCTAGAACTATTGTAGGCGGTGGCGGCATTACTATAAATGCATCAGATAACCAAACATTGCTTATTACAAACGCAAACGCAGAAGGATTAATCAGTGATGGTTCCCCTAGTATGGGTGCGCCAATCAACGCTAATTTGTTTACTATTGGAAGATTGAGCGATCCGAGCGCAGAACTTGTTTCAACATTTAATGCAGTTTTTGCTAGTCAAGGTATATCAACAACATTAGGTCAATTAGCAGTTACAGTAAACTATGCTAATAATAATTTCTTACAAGCAGTTAATGGTCAAATTACTGGACCATTACGTGTGCGAAATGAACCGACATTGCCTCAAGTAAATGATCAAGATTATGATTCTACTCTAAATGGCAATTATGTAGCCACAGAAGCAATCCAACGTCGTCATGCTGTATTACGTGACGGTGATACTATGACTGGGTCATTGACTCTAAGTGATCACCCTGGAGTACTAAGCGGAGCTGGTATTGTTAATGGCAGCGATGATTTACAAGCCGCAACAAAATATTACGTAGATAATAACACCTATTATAGTGAAATCAATTTATACGTTTCAACAACAAAAGGTGACGATACACAAAAAAATACTCCTGCCGGTCGAGAAGGCAGAGCTTGGCACTATGCTTATAAAACTATTAGCCAAGCCTGTTTACAAGCAGAAAACCTAATTAATTTAGCGTTCGGTATTCCTGGACCTTATCAACAAACTATCGAATATACTGTTGGGCCTACAACATATAAAAGCCAAATCTTAAGTATTGGCTTTACTGGAGGCAATATCGGAATTCAAGGATTCTCCGATGCCGCAAGTTTATTAGAAGCTAACAAATCATTTATCCAAGCTGAAACTATTGCTTACCTAAATCAAAAATATGTTAACTCGTTTACCTTTAATCAATTGCAATATCTCCAAATTATGGAAAATATTGTTAACGGAGTCGCATATGACTTAGTATTAGGTACAAACTTTAACAGTATTACGCAAGCTAGTATTTTATTACTTCCAAATAATGTTTCTATATCTGGAAACTTGACTACTATATTGGCTGCCATTAAAGATGCCGAAACTCAAATATTAAACTTTAGCTATAGTACTGCAAATCTACAAACTTATTTAGATTTAGTAATAACTGCACTAAGTTATGATTTGTTATTAGGTACCAATTACGGTGGTATTCAGGTAGGACTTGCATACAATCAATACAATGTTGGATTAGAAATAACTCCTACAGTAGTAAATCCTACTGTTATAGGAACAAGTGGTGTAGCTTCTGCTACAGCATGCGCTATTATCGGAACAACACTTACTATAAGCGGAACAATTACTGGTACATTTGCCCTTGGAATGTCTTTATCAGGAATAGGAATTACAGCAGGAACAACTATTACAGCATTTGTTTCAGGCTCAGGCGGAACTGGAACATACACAGTAAGCATTAGTCAGACTGTAACTTCAACTGCGATAACAGGAACTAATAACACAGTATTGTTATCAAGTATTGAAACATTAGTTCTTGATAATGCCATTACATTTAATGGAACAATCGGCAATGTTGTTCAAGGAACTACTTATTATATCCTTTCTATTAATAGTACCTATAACAGTATTACTATTGGCACATCTATTACTGGGTCTGTGTTAAATCAACAAACGGTAACTCCTTCTACTACTATAGAAGCAGATACAACTGCACCAAGCGAAATTGCAGGCGTATTGGAAAACTTGTCCAATGCTATTCAATCTTCACCAATTGTATCTACAAGTCCTACAATAGTTGCTCGAGTTAATACAATTATGAACACCATTATCGGTGTTATCAATTCTGGTGCAACTAGTAGTGTAATTGTCGAAGGTGCTACTATACCTACTCCGTTGTTCCCATCAACTTCTCTTACTACAACAGGACAAGTTAGTGCCGCAACTCTATTGATGGAAAATATTCCATTTATACAAGCAGAAGTCACAGCATATTTACTTGCTAACTACCCCACTGTTAACTATAACACAACTTATAGTAAACGAGATATTGAATTTTTAGTGTGGAGCATCACCTATGATTTAATGTATGGTGGTAACAGCCAATCTGTATATGCTGGATTACAATATTGGATTAACGGAAGTTTACAACTATTATCATACCATCAGGCTGCCTGTGTTGCGGCAATTGGATATATTAACACGTTAGCTCAAGCAATTATTAATAATTATTCTCCCGTAACTCTTTATCAAACAACTGTAATACAATATATTAATAGCACATTAACAGGTGGTGGAACATCATATGTAAACGGTGGTTCTACTAGTATTTCTAGTTCCATTAGTGCAAATATTGCTTTAATTCAAAGTATTGTTGGTGCAGGTAGTTATGCGACAGCCGTTAGTACAGCTTCTGGAAGAGTAGCTCCAACTACAAGTGTAGCTTCTAGTATATTGCAAACTGCTGTAGGTGGAACTATTGTTCCAGTAATAACAACCACATTTAATAGCGGTGGACTTCAAAATTCAAATACGTTTACAGTTAATAGTGTAACTGGAATTGTAGTAGGTATGTATATATCTGGTACTGGAATTCCTTCCGGTGCTGTAGTTTCTACAATCAACAATACAACTATTACTATGAGTAGCGCCGCAACTGCACAAGTTGCAGGAACTATAACATTTACGTTTGGTAATTCTGAGTCAATTAATTATTCTACAAATATATCGACTTTCAATTCTGGAGCTGTAACTTTTATTAGCAATAATTATCCAGTATTAAATGATCCAACACAACAAACTAATATTAAAACATTGTTTAATACTATTACTGGATTATTAACAAATGGTATTGGGGCCCGTGTTACACCTACATTTACACCTCCAACTGGATTATCTAATGGCGCATTAGTTTCGCAAAACGCTATCATTGCTAATATTGGATTTATTACTAACGAAGTAAATGCTTACTTGGTGAATACAAATCCATCTATAATAAGCGATCCTAATTATAGTTCAACTAAATCTACAAGAGATTTAACTTATGTATTAGAAGCTATTGCATATGATTTAACTTATGGTGGCAATGCGGCTACAACACAAGCAGCCAACAATTACGTCATTAATAATATAAACGTATTGAGTGGTAATTTATCAACAGAATGTGTTGACGGATTAACTCATGCTGCCAATGTCGTAGAATCAATTATAGTAAACAGCGCGGTGTATCCTAGCGCAGGAAACTATATTAGTATTATTGGAACTAGCGGATCTGGAAGTGTTGCTACATTAACTTTCTCAACACAAAGTGTTGCTCCATTTAGTACCAATCAAATTATATGGATTCAAGGTTTAACACCAACTGGATATAATGGTTATCAAACTGTAATATCTTGTACAACATCGACTGTAACTTTTAGTAGTGCGGCAACTGGTTCAATAGTGACTAGTAACTTGGCAGGAACAATTACATTAAGTACAACAAATACAAACACATTTACTTTAAACACTGCTACTACTTTAGTAGTAGGACAAAAAGTTACAATCACAGGTACTTTTAGTACTGGTAGTTTATCTGGTTATACATCAGGATCTGTTTATTATATTACATCTACTAACGGTTCTACAACATTTAGTTTATCAACAACTCCTAACGGCACAAATGTTGTGGCAACTGCTAGCACAGGAGCAATTAGTGGATTGGTATTCAACGTTACATCTCCTGGTTTAATTACAACTCAAGTTGGAAATAGTGCATGGGCACCAGTTGGTTCTCCTCCAGTTGCTCCTGGTTCAACTCAGACTACTAATATTACTAATTTGTTTAATATAGTAACAAATGCTATTACTAATAGTGTAACAACTACAGCTACATATCCTGTTATTAATACAACAATATTCAGTAATAGTTTAGTCTCTACATTTGATATTATAACAAATAATGCGTATACTATTTCTAACAATGTAGTAAATTATTTGGCCGTTAATTTTGCAGGCGGTTATAGTTATAATGAAGCACTATGCTATAGAGATTTAGGAACTATTGTTAACGCATTAGTAATGGATTTATTATCTGATGGAACATATCAAAGTATTTTATCAGGCAAGAGTTTCTACAAAAATGCTAGTGCATTGAACGTGTTCAATCATACTCCAAGTCTAGATGCATTTGAATTTGCATTTGGAGATGGGACATACGGACAAACCATTAATGGCAGTACAGACAATTTAGGATTAATCTTCCAAGTATTAAATCAAACTAGCCAAACTAGATATCAAGCATTAGTTACACAACAAACCAATGCCACATTAAGTTCTAGTTACAATGCTACCACAGGTACTAATACTGCTAGTGCAACTTTTTCAAGCATATCTGGAACTACATTAACAGTAACTGGCCTGACTGGAACATTAGTTCCTGGAATGGTTATTACAGGAACAGGATTTACTTCTAGTCAATATATCGTATCGATCAGTAGTCCTAGTGTTGTAGTAATAAGTGCTACACCTGACACAACTCCTAGCGGTACATTAACATTTACTGCAACTGCATTAACTCAAATTAATTCTAATGTTGCTACAATTCTAAGTATTATCAATAATGGTATAGGAGCCGCTCCTACACCAAGTTATGGTTCAGGCTACTATACAGTAACATTTAATAATGGGGGCAATGGTAACGTAGATCAAGGTGCATCTGGTGATACAAAAATATTACCTTCCATGATTTTAGTAGGAGATGCAGGTGGAGCATATGGTAATATTGTTAGCTATACTTCAGGCGGTAGCGTAAGCTATGACACCATAAAGTTTAGTATGAGCCGGCCACAGGCATTCTTTCAGTATGTTCCTACTACGGCTACTGGAACTATTAGCACATACACATTAACTGTTGCTTCTACAACATATACCACTCCGTATTTAGGTACTTGTAATATAATAGTAGGAATGGGAGTAACTGGTAGCGGAATTGCTCCCGGATCAACTGTTACTGTAATCAGTGGTAATACTATTACTATAAATAAACCTCTTACATCAGCAATTAATGCCGGAGCTGTTATATTTGGTGAGCAATTAGATTTTGGTGCTAGTGTTGCTGATACAAATATCACAATTTTTGTAGAAAGCGGAATTTACTACGAAGACTATCCAATCAAATTGCCAGCACAATGTACTATTGCAGGAGACGATTTCCGTCGAACAATTATTCGTCCATTAAATCGTATATCACAAAGTCCTTGGCGTAGTATATTCTTTTATCGTCAATCTGTATGGGATGGACTACAAACAGGTTTAATTAACTTTGCTACTGATTATGCAGTTATAGCAAATACTACATTAACACTAAGCGGTACTACTCAAAACATCACGGTTACATTAGGAGCCGGACAAGCGCAAGCAAATTGGGTAGGATTAATTATCACAGATACAACTAGTGATACAGGAGTTAATGGAAAGGCTGTTATTAATACAGTAAGCGGTAATACTATGAATTGTACCGTTATCTATCCATTCGCTGCCATAACTACATATGCGACTGGCCAGTGGCACATGTACGGTACTGTTAATTACGGACGTCATTACTTGTCTGATCCGTTAGACATTACAAGTACTCCATTGAATAATAAACAAATGGACGTATTCCTTGTTAATGATGCTACACGTATTCGTATGATTACTGCACAAGGGCACGGCGGCTTCATGATGGTATTTGACCCGGAAGGACAAATTCTAAGTAAATCACCTTACTGTCAAGAATCTGCTAGTTTTTCACAAAGTATTAATAAGCAAACGTTTGCGGGAGGTATGTTAATTGACGGATTTGCCGGACGTTTATTTGGTACAATTACCGGTATTGCTAATAGTGGTTATCAATTAACTGTTACTGGTTCGTTGAACAGCGGTCTTGATGTAAGAGCACCGGGCACTCCAACAGCATTCTATGTACAAGGTTTCCGATATCAAGTTGATAATGTTTTAAGTTACAATCAACCTTCTTACACAGTCGTAATACAATTAGATACTGCAACTCCTTTTATTCCTCCGACTACATTTGGTGGTTCTAATATTACTTTAAGCACCAATATATCGCAAATTATTCAAGCATTGGCTTATGATTTGGCGTTGACTTCTGTAGCAACTATGAGTTCTAGTTCTATTGGTGGAACAACATTAACTGTTGGGACACTAACTTCGGGAACTATATTTACTGGTATGATATTAACTGGAACTGGTATTCCTACCGGAACTTATATCACTGGAAATATTAGTGGTACTGGAACTGGAAGTACATGGAGCATCAATACTACATTAAGTATTAGCTCTGAAACAATTACTGGTACATATTATTCTAACTATAATACAGTTAAAGTTGGATTATATTATACATTCACTGCTTACAATGTATCTGGATTCCCACAAGAAGTTTTAACTCAAGCTATTTCGTATGCCGGAAGTTTAATTGGCAATTTAAGTATTAGTACTATAAGCGGACAAATTCTAAATAATAATATTCTATTAATCAATAATATTATTGAAAATGCTATTGATAATAATTCCACTCAGGCCGCATTTATTCCTACACCTCAATATCCGATACCAACTGGAAGTACATACACATCTGACAACTATTTGGCAGCGAGAATATTACAAGCTAATAGATCATTTATTCAAAATGAAATCAGCGCATATATCGCTAACTACACAAATGTAAGTGCATTATCAGGCTATAGCGCATTAAAATCACAAAGAGATATTGGTTACATCATTGACGGTTTAACGTATGACCTATTATATGGTGGAAATAGTTCTACATATGATATTGCATTACAATATTGGGTCGGTGGTGCTAGTGTGTTGGGGTCAACTGCTACAACAACAACTTGTATAGCATCATTTGCTAGACTTGCTGGAATATTACCTAGTATTATTGCAAACACATTAGTCGTAGTTTCAACAGGAAATAATGCAACACAAAATATATCTATTCAAACTCCAGCAAGTCCATCGACACAAAGTACAAAATTAACTGGATTAGTTACAATTCTATCTGATTATGTAGCCGACGGAGTATGGAATTTAGGTGAGACTAGAACATTACCGACTCTTAGTAATAGTGATTTAACTACTATCACTAGTGGTACATCAGGTATATTATCAAGTGTTGGAACATATGTAAGTAATGGCGCAGGTATTAGTATCAATCTAGAAACTGCTGGTAACCGTTCAATGTTAGCCAATGACTTTACACAAGTTAACGATTTAGGTTACGGTATCATTAGTGCCAATACTGGGTTAACAGAACAAGTTTCAACATTCACTTATTATAACTACACAGGTTTCTGGGCATTAAATGGTGCTCAAGTACGTGCTGTCGCTAGTTCAAATACGTTCGGTACATACGGTTTACGTGCTACCGGTTCAGATATCACAGAGTTACCAAATGCTGTTAACATGTCTCAAGACATGGTACAAAGTGCTCGTGTTTATAATCAAGGAAAATTCTACGGTACAATGGTTGCTAGTAGTTCAGGCAGCCAATCGTTAAGTGTCTATATTATCGGTTACACATACCCTCCTTATAATACTAGTGAATTAGAAATTGATCACACGTTAGCTGGCGGTGGTATCACACGTTACGAAATTAGTACAATTGCACATACTGGTGTTACCATTAACGGACAAAACGTGTTACAATTGACATTGAGCACTGCTGGAACTGATAATACAACCAGTTCAGGTCTAGCATATAATTTGTACGATGGGCAAGTTGTAACTATTCGTGCGTTACAGAATATTTTATTCTACAATATTAGTAATGTAAAACCAGTTCGTCCAAGTACTGCGTTACAGTATTCTAATAATTTAGGTTCTATCTATCGTGTTATTGCGTATGTATTAACAGCATCGACTGGTGAATTATTACCAGCTCACCAATCTGTATTACAAACTGATGAATCATTCAGTTACTATTTGTTTACAGTTGATGCAACAAATCAAAATCAAGCAGATACAACTGTTACTCAAGCAACTGGCACAGTATCTACATGGAGCAGTCCAACATTAACTATTACTGGTGTTACTGGAACTACTGTAACATTTACAGGTACACTAAGCGGATCAACGTTGACTGTTACCGCAGTAAGTTCAGGTACAATTGTTCCTGGAATGGTTATTACTGGTACTAGCGTTACAAGTGGAACTTATATCGTTGCCAATGCTAGCGGTTCAGCTTATGCTAGCGGTGGCGGAACAAGTACATGGACATTGAATCAAGTCGCAACAGGTACACCTACAACAGGCGGCCCAATCATTGTTGGGTCATATATTGGAGGTTATGGATGGAATGGACAGAAAGTTACTGCGGCAAGTGTGTCTGGTACTACTTGGACTTTAACTTTATCTGCCACTCCTGTTCCGACTGTACTTCCAGTAGGAAAAGTTTATTTCTCAACTAACACACAAGGTTCTACAACAGGAGATAATAAAGTAGCAGTATTGCAAATTAGTGACGCACCAACTATTTCGCAAATTAATACTGGAACTTATATATTTGGTTGGAACGGTCGTACACATCGTATTATTCAATATGTACAACCAACATACGTTGCAACTGGTCAATACTACAGCTATACTGCTGTTGGAAGTGTATACACATTAGTTGTTCAAGGTGTAGCAGGAACTCCTACCGTAGGACAAATTGTAACAGATGCTACTCATACTGCATTTAATGGAACTCAAACTATTAGTAGTGTAACTACTATTACATTACCTGGCACTAGCAATGTTCAATCTACAATTATATTAAGTTCGGCAGCATTAACAACACCATCTGGAACTATTACATTTGGTGGTGCGAATACTAATGGATACTTACAATTAGATTCTAACCCTGTTGTAAACATCGGTGCTACTGGTAACTCTAATGTTTCTGCAATGACTTATGTTAGCAATACTTTAGAAACTGGCAGTGCATCTAGTAAAATAGTAACATTTAATATTCCATATAACACTCTGTTATCTTATCCTCCTGTTGACAGTATGTTGACTGTTGTAGGCAATAGTAACAGCAATTATAATGGAAATTATCAAGTATCCGGTATAACAAATCTTTCAACTATTACAATCACTGGATCAACTTCTAGTTTATCAGTAGGTATGGTAGTTACTACAACTACTACTGGTGCATTTATACCTAGCACAACAACTACACCAAGTGGCGCAACTATTATTCAATCTATTGTTAATAGTAATACATTCACTGTAAATCCTGCTTGCTGGATTCCAAGTGGTGCAACACTTACTTGTCAGACTGTTGCGACAGTTCAACAACTTATAATTTCCAATGCAGGTTCTGGTTATACTCAAAATCCGACACTTACATTTACAGGCGGTGGTGCATCAGCGCAAGCGATTGCCACTGCGACAGTAACTAATGGTGTAATTACTAGTGTTTCTTTAATAAGTCCTGGGGTTGGATATACAAGTGTACCAACCATTGTTATCAGTGGTAATTCGGGTAGCGTTTTAAGTACTACTACTGGAACAAACTTAGTTACGTTGGCAAGCACTTCTGGATTGTCATTGTATCAAACTATTACGTTTGGTGGAACAACATTCGGCGGATTAACTGGCGGTGGATTAACTGGTACAGTAACTTCTACAACCAATGTTGGTAATTATATTACATTAAACAATGTTGCTAATTTAGTTGTTAACCAAGCAATTACATTCAGTGGAACCATTATCGGTGGTTTGACTATTAACGCAACTTATTATATTTTAACAATTAATACAGGCACTAATCAAATTACAATTAGTACTACAGTTGGCGGTACTACACAACCTGTTTCTGTAGGAACCGGAGTAGCAATGAGCTGGTATGTATCGGCTACAAATTATTATATTGCTAGTATTAGTGGTAACAATATTACTGTTAGTAGTTCATATAGTAACGCATTAGCGGATGCTGTAGTTTCACTTACAAGTGCTAGCGGCTCAGCTATGACATGGAGTACTCCAGGTAATGGTGTAATCACTGCTGTTCTTACTAGCAGTCCAGTTAGCGTTGTAACAAACTCTTCGACTGTTGATACTTTACAAATGAGTTTATTGTATCCTACTGATCCAGGAACAGCTGGAACTGTAAGTTCAACTGCGGTTACAGCTACAACTGTTGATGCTACAAGTACAATTAATAGTAGTGGTGTATTCACAGTTGGTACAGTTAGTTCAGGAACTGTTGCATCAGGTATGGTATTAACAGGTAGTGGTGTAGCACAGTTAGGTTCATATGCTATTACCGGAGTTGCTAGTTCAGGTACAACTGCTACATTAACATTTGCTACAACAACTACTGTAAACTTTGCAGTAGGTCAAGTTATCACTGTAACAGGCATCACACCAACAGGATATAACGGCGATTATATTGTAACTGCGGCTACAGCAACTACAGTACAATATACAACTAGCGGATCTAATTTAGGCAGTTCAGGCTTTGCTAGTGGGGCAGGTTCAGTTATCAGTAATGTATATACTTACATTAGTGCCAATATTAGTGGAAGTGGTGCTGGTAGCACATGGCAAACTAAAACCAGTATGGGTACTAACTTTTCAGTAAGTTCAACATCTATTACTGGTACAAATAATTTAGTAACATTATCAACCGTAAGTAATTTAACTGCTGGAAATGTCATAACATTTAGTGGTTCAACTTTTGGAAATATTTCAACATCTGCAACTTATACTATTACAGAAGTAGTAGGGTCTACCGTAAGTATTAGTGCAACAAGTCCGTTAGTTAATTTAGCATTAACGAATGGATCTCCAGGTGTAACTCCATTGAGTTTCTATTCTCCTGCATATGGATATGGAGCTCAGGAAACTATTCTAAGTGCTGGAACACCAACCTTAGTAGGAGGCGGCGGATCTTATGCCGCATATTATAGTGTTGCATTTACAATTAATACACAATCATCCGCTCCGACAACTGGTTTATATTATTATGTAAACGGCAATACAAATGGGTTGTACAATGGTTACTACTATTGTGCTTCTAGTACAACATCAAGTATTACATTATATTATCCATATAACCCAAATGCTAATGGTGGAAGTTTCGGTTCTAGTTTAACTACAATACAAGCAGAAGTAACTAGTGGTAGTGCTACAAGTATTGGTATTAGTAAACCATTTAATCCAACTCTTCAAACTACATTGCGTATCGGTTACGCTCAAAATGCTCCAGCACAAATTACACAAAATATTAGTACTTGCCGTGCAACTGGACATGATTTCTATCAAATTGGAACTGGCGGTTATGTAACTAGTAACTATCCAAATCCTGTTTACGGTAACCCTGTTATTTTACCGGTACAAAGTCAACAGATTAAAGAAGAAACTATCGGTCGTGTATTCTATGTAAGTACAGACGAAAATGGTATTTTTAACGTAGGACGTTTCTTCCGTGTTGACCAAGGTACTGGTACTGTTACATTTAGTGCAAGTATCGCGTTAAGTAACTTGAGCGGTTTAGGATTTAAGAAAGGTGTTGTTATTCAAGAATTTGCAACTGATCCAACGATGAGTGAAAACGGATCAGATGTTGTTCCAACACAAAGTGCTGTTACTGGTTATATTAACTATCGTTTAGGATTAGACGGATCTAGCAACCCTGTTGCGGCAAGTAGTTTAATCGGCCCAGGATTCTTGGCATTAAGTGGTGCGTTACCTATGAAAGGTTCGCTCAACATGTCAAACAACAGTATCGGTAATCTTGTAATGCCTACTGGTGCAAACGCTAGTATATATGATGCTGTTAATAGAACTTACGTAGATAGTAGTTCTGCTTCATTAAATTCTTTATATAAATTAAATGATGTTGCTATAAAAGCTACTGCAACTTATAATGGATCTAGCGTAAGCGGTGGGCCAACAATATATACAGTACAACTTGTTAATGTTTATGGTACCATTGAACCAGGTATGATAATTACTGGAACAGGATTTACTGGTGGGCAAACTGTATTAACAGCAAACATTGTCACAGTTAACCAATCAGCAGGTGGTAGTGGAAATATTACTGTTAGTGCTACTTGGAGTCCAACTCCAAGTGGTACTTTAACATTTACTACGGAAGCTAGTGGAAACTTCTTAGTCTATGATGCAGGATTAGGTCAATGGACTAATGCTGTATCGCCGACTGGCACAAATAATAGTAATCAAGTTGCTATTTCTTACACACCATATAACACTGGAACATACACTCCTGGTTATTTAACGGCAACTATTCAAAGCGGTGTTATTGTTAATAGTATGGTAAGCTCGACTGCTGCCATTGCACAAAGCAAAATATCATTAAATTCTGCAAGTACATTGCCAGCAACTAGTGTAGTTATTGCTGGAACTATTAGTGGCACTACTTTAAGTATTACTGCAAATGCAGGTACATTAGCTGTTGGCATGGTGCTAAGTGGGGGTACTGTACAATCTAATACTGTTATTGTTTCAGGACCATCTGTAGGAACTGCTACTAGTTCTTCTAGTACATGGACCGTAAGTATTAGCCAGACTGCAACAGGTATCACTGGTGCATCTATTACTCAAGCTAATTTAGGTGTAGCAGTTTACAATAGTAATCAATTTACATCTTCAAGTGGATTAATAAGCCTAGCAACCACGGGTGTTACTCTTTCAAACATTCAACAAATTGCCACTGGAACTATTTTAGGAAATCGTAGCGGAAATTCAACAAGTCCAACAACAATTACTCCTGCCAATGTAATAACTGATGGCGGCGGTATGTTCCAATCATCGTTCAGCGGCAGTGGTGTTCTTACTCAAACTGGCACTGGTACTGGTTATTCTATAACACCAGTTTCTGCAACTGGCGGATTGAATTCGATTGTTAAAACAGACAATAGCGGTAATATTACTTCGTCTACTGCTTATTATTTCGGTAGTAATAAAGTTGTTTCAACTGCAAGTAGTACAATAAGTTATTTTACACCTGGCCAATTTACGTTTATGACTTCGCAAGATCAGTCAGGTCCAAGTTGTATAACTACGCTGAATGGCGGAGTTACTGTTACTGGAAACTTATATGCTAGTTCTATCGAAGCAGGAGCGTTGGCTTCCAGCCCAGGAACATTGACAGGTGCTTGGCAAGTTGCCAATGGCAGTTCTATTAATGTTAGTGCATTAGGCGGTACTCTAATTTCTAATAATTTAAGTTCAGGCGGTACAACTACTGTTGGTACATTAACAGGTAAATGGCAGTTATATAGCGGTAGTAGTATCGATACTACTAGCGGAACTTTATCTGCAGGTACTATTACATCAACTACTAGTACGATAACTTCTGTTTCAGTAACTGGACCAGCAGGACAGTTAACTATTACTTCTGGAACTTATTTGATAGGTCAAGCAATTACCGTATCTGGAACATTATCTGGTAATGCAGGTGGTATTGTTTCTGGATATACTTATTATATCATGGCTGTTACAAGTACCACTAATATTCAAATTACTGATACTTATGTACATGCATGTGCAGGAAATGCCGCTCTTACAACTACAGGTACTACAACTACTGGATTAACATTTACATTGTATGGAAATTCTAGTATTGGAACAAATTATGGTTTAGACACAAGATCTGGAGTATTGTATACAACATCTCTCAATACTGGAAATGCTAGCACAGTTGGCGAAATCACTGGTACATGGAATATTGGAAATAATAGTACATTACAAGCAACATACGCTGACTTGGCAGAAAATTACGAAGGTGATCAACAATACGAGCCGGGTACAATATTAGTATTTGGTGGTGATAAGGAAGTTACAACAACTGACCAAATTAATGATACACGTTTAGCAGGTGTAGTAACTACTAATCCAGCTTACGTAATGAACAAAGAACAAACAGGTATTGCAGTTTGTATTGCACTAGCTGGTCGTGTTCCTGTTAAAGTAGTTGGTCGTGTTAAAAAAGGTGATATGTTAACAACAAGTGCAACACCTGGATATGCTGTTAAGGCATTAAATCCAACATTAGGTGCAGTTCTTGGTAAAGCATTACAAGACAAAGACTACGGTGAAGCCGGAGTTATCGAAGTAGCCGTAGGGAGAGTATAATGACACAAGAAATTATCAACACGGGTGCCAGTCCAAACGACACATCTGGGGATCCAATTCGTACAGCGTTTACTAAAGTAAACAACAATTTTACTGATTTATATCCCCAGGCGACTCCTCCTACACACAGTACAGGAAAATCAGGCGATACAGCAGGAATGATGGCGTTTGACGGCACTTACATTTATTTCTGCACAACATCTTATACTACTGGAACAGTTAATATTTGGGTACGCATGACATATCCAGCTGGAACTTGGTAAATACTAAAACGAGCAGAATAATATGACCAAACAGACAATTAACTTAGGAACATACGCAAACGACGGAACCGGTGATGATTTGCGTACGGCATTTACTAAAGTCAATAGTAATTTTACTGATTTGTACACACAACTTAGTACATTTAATGGCACTAATATCGGAGCTGGACAGGGTATATTTTCAGCAGAAACTGCTGGGATATTAAGTTTTAAAAGTATAACAGGCAGTGGAACTATTACAGTATCATCTACTAGTAATACTGTAAACATAGCAGGATCGACAAGTTTAATAACAGATTCTAATCCGCAATTAGGAAATAATTTATCATTAAACGGCCATAATATTACTGGTGCTGGCGATATAGAAACAACAGTTTGGGGAATAGATGTTCGATCACTTAACAATCAAATTAATACTATTCTGTCAGGATCAATTGGCGATCAAGGTACATTTACTTCACCATTGAACACTAGTTTTGATTTAGGAACCTTTTAAGGTAGGAGAAAAAATAATGGCATTACAATTAAGAAGAGGAACAAACTCAAATAGAACAACAATAACTCCAGCACAAGGCGAGTTAGTATATGTTACAGATTATTCCTCACAAAACGTATCTCCTCTTTACATAGGTGATGGGTTAACGGCAGGCGGAAATCCGGCCGGTGTATCAAGTATAAACGGATTATTCGGTGCTGTATCAATTACTACTAATTCTATTCCAGAAGGTGGCGGACTTGGAAATAATGAATATTTTACCGTTTACCGTGCGGCCGATGCAGCCGGTGCTATGATTCAAGGAGGTGTACTTAGTAATATTTTAATTTCTTACAATAGCACTACACATACTATTACAATTAGTAATCCAAGTATAATTCAATCAGGTACTGCAAATAGTTTAGCTTATTGGGCTAGTAACGGAACAACATTAAGTCCTAGTTCTAGTATGACATGGAACGAAACTGCTAACTTATTACAAAACGTTAACGGTACTATCCAAGTTGTTGCAAATAATAGCAACAGAAATGTAATTATTGCAGATACATTTTATACCGGAACTACTGGTAATGCAATAACCATTAGAAGAGCCAGAGGTACTAATATAACTCCTACTGCGTCTGCAAATGGCGATAGCATTGGAGGTTTTGACTGGTATGGTTACGATGGAACTCAATACGGGCTTGCGGCTAGTATTAGTGCCGATGTTGTAGCAACTCCTACAAACAATTCAGGTATTATAGCTGGAGAGTTATTTTTCACTGTTACTAATACTTCCGGGCAACAATTGAGCTTAATGCGTCTAGTAAATACAGGTATCTTATCAATCGGACCTACTACTGGAACTGATCCCGGTACTGGATCTGTAAAAGTAACACAAACTGTTTCAGGTGGTACTAGTGGTTATGTATTTTCAGGAACTAATTATTATACTGACGCAAATGCGGCAACTATTAGATTAACAAAAAATAGAGGAACATATCAAACTCCAACAGTTGTTGTTCAAAATGATGGATTAGCAAATATAAATGCATATGGATACGATGGCGCGGCTACTCAATTAGCTGGGCAAATAGCTGTTATTGTTGATGGCACAGTTAGTAGTGGAAAAGTACCCGGGGCTATTACATTTAGCACTGCAACTAGTAACGGTGTATTGACTCAAGCACTAACAATCGATCATACACAAAATGCAACATTTGCCGGAACTGTCACAGCTGGTACACGTATTAGTGCAGTTACTCCTGGTAACTATACCGTTGATGCTAGTTCTGTGTCTAATCAAGTAACATTAAGTATCGGCGGTACTGTGGCCTTTGCAAACTTTTCAGGAAGTATATTAGTTAACTGTTATAATTCAGGAACAGTAACTCAGTATCTATGTGGTGGTGGTACTACACCTGTTGCAGTAGGTTCTTCAAAAGGATCTGCTACAGGTACTATGGCGTCTACTTCAGGAATTAGTGGGTATACATTCACTGCTACAGAAGCAGGAGTTCATAGTTTTTATGTAATCAGAACACGAACTGGTGCTTAAGGAATAACAATGGCTTTAAATGTCTGGACCGTAAGTTCTGGTACAAGTCTAGGATCTTTTCCGGAAGAAGACACCCTTAGCATTGCACTGCCAGTACAAAATACTACAGGTATAACATTTAGTGTTATATCTGGTGCGTTACCTGGCGGAACACGTATTAACGGTACCAATATAGAAGGAAATCCTTATATTGTAGCTAACAATACAAATTATAGCTTTTGTATTCGTGCCACCGATGGCACACAGATTTCCGATCGTACATTTTTTATAACTATTACTGGAAATAATCAACCTCAATTTATTACGGCGGCTGGAAGTCTTCCTATTGGACCGGCAAAACAGTTATACGTGTTAGACCAAAGTTTAGTGAACTATCAAATAGAAGCATTTGATTTAGATGTGGCTATTGGTCAAACTCTTACTTATTTTATAGGTAATAATGATGGAGCATTGCCTAACGGTCTTACATTAAGTCCAAGCGGTGTAATTAGTGGTTATATAGAACCTGTGGTAAAAATAACTCCGGCAGATGGAACTGGTACGTATGATGAAAGTTTTTACGATGCAGTAGCTTACGATTTTGCCAATTTACCTACAGACGGTTTCGATAGTTATTTGTATGATGATGTATTTTATGATTATAACATGGCTAGTGCGCCGCCAACTACTTTAAACGCAAATTATCAATTTAAAGTAACAGTAACCGATGGCGTTAATTATGCTCAACGTGTATTCAATATATTTGTAGTAGGTACAGATCAGTTCCGTGCAGATAATACAGCATTTAATGGTGTTGCTGATAGTTTTAGTGCAGATGCTACTTACTTACGTTCTCCGGTATGGATCACTAATAGTAATTTAGGAACGTATAGAGCAAATAATTATTTGACAATTCCAATTGTATTATATGATAATACCGATGTTCTTTTTAGATTAGAAATAACTAATGAAGAAGTATATGCAGTAAGTTCTCAAGTACTTCCTACAGATAATGCAGTAAGTCAAGGATTTTATGGAACACTTACTAGTAATAGTAATGTAATTAATAATGTAATAAATGCCAATAGATATTCTATTGGACAAACTATTACTGGGGAATATATTCCTTCTAATTCTACTGTTACATCAGTAACTACTAGTTCTATTACAATTTCTGAAACAGTAGGATTGTTACCAAGCAATACAATTATTGTTACAGGAATTACAAGTTTATCTGGTACATTTGCTTGTGTAAAATTAACTAATACGTTAGTATACGGACAATCGATTACTATTACAGGATCGAATACAGGAACTGGCAGTATTACTGGTTATAGTTCTGGAAATATATATTATGTCGTAGGAACTCCAACATCGAAATCATTTCAACTTTCAACTACACCTGGCGGAAGTCCTATTTCAACATCTATAGGAACTCCTTCTAATCTCATATTTACAGCAAGTGTTACTATACAATTACAATATGGTGGCAATCAACTTACAGTAAGTAATGTAAAAGGAACAATAGAACCAGGTCAATTCTTAACTTTTGACAACTATCTCGATGGTGCAGACGAAACTATCTATCAAATTGAATCTGTTACTCCTTTGATCAATAATCAATATAGAATAACATTATATACTACTGGAACTGTAACTTATTCTAATAATATTGTACAATCATTAGTTCCTCTAAAATTAAATATACCTAATGGAACACCTTTTTATATAGGGTCGTTAAGTACATTGCCAGCTGGCATTAAGTTTGATATAGCATCTGGAAATATTTACGGAAAAATACCATACCAACCTCAGGTTACACAAAGTTATGAATTTACTATAACTGCTACGAGGTTGGGAGATAATATTACAGAATATTTAAATTCTAGTAAAACATTTAATCTCACGTTATTAGGTGATGTTAATAGTCAAATTACTTGGAATACTCCAAATAATTTAGGAATTGCACCTGCTGGATATATTTCTAATCTATCTGTAAATGCAAGTACAAGCGTACCTAATGCAATTATAAGTTATAATTTAGTTAGTGGAACATTACCTCCGGGATTAACATTAAGTTTAGACGGGGAGATTTTAGGAACTATAAATCAATATGCAAATAATTCAACTGGAACACTTGGTGTAACTATATTCGATGGCGGATTACTCACATTCGATCAAACAAATACTACACTTGATAGAACATTTACATTTACAATTAAAGCAAGCGATCAATATAATTATAGTGCAGTAACAAGAGAATTCACTTTATCAATTACTACACCTAATACTGTTCCTTATAGTAATATTGTTACTAAACCATATTTGAAAGCTTCTCAAAGATCTGCATGGTATGATTTTATTAATAATCCATCGATATTTACTCCGGGCAGTATTTACAGACCAAATGATAGTAATTTTGGAATACAAACAAGTTTAACTATGCTAGTGTATGCCGGTATACAAACAGAAGACGCATCAGCATATATAGGCGCTATGGGTTTGAACTTTAAAAAGAAACGTTTCCAATTTGGCAATGTTGAAAAAGCATTAGCGATAGATCCAAACACAGGAAATGAAGTATACGAAGTTATATACGTTCAAATGATAGATCCGTTAGAACCAAATGGTTTGCATTTGCCATTAAAAATAACTAGCGATTTAGGCACAGAATCTGATAAAATAACCGTAGACAATAGCACTATATTTTATGATGCAACTATTTCTGATTTAACTATTAACGTTCCATTTGACCGAAGAAATAATCCTCCGGTTACTGTAGACAGTACTGGATATGAAGTAAGTAATCCTAATCCTGATACATATTTTCCAAATAGTATTACATTATGGCAAGAACGATTATATCAAACCGTCGATCATTATGATGTAAACGGAAATCCTGTAGCAGGATTATCAGAACGTAATTATTTGCCATTATGGATGCGTAGTGTTCCCACTGGACAAAAACAACAAAGAGGATATACATTATGCGTACCTCTTTGTTTTTGCAAACCCGGAACCGCTGATACAATAATTTTAAACATCAAATATAGCGGATTTGAGTTTAATACAATAGATTATCAAATTGACCGCTTCATAATCGACTCTGTCACTGGTTATGAAGGCGATAAATATCTAGTATTTAAAAATGACAGAATAACTGTAGGATAACACATGACAAGCGCAATAAATTACTCAGCAATTAGCACCACATACCCAGTAGCAGGCCAAGATAACGATAGCCAAGGGTTTCGTGATAATTTCACAGCAATACAAGCTGGTTTAGCAGAAGCGGCTACCGAATTAACTGCACTTCAAAAAGTTGCTATTACTACTGCTGATTTAGCCACACAAACAACTCCTGTAGTTAATAACATGCTAGGTAGTACTCTTAACAACGGATTATTTTCACAATTTAATGGAGTATTTTTTAACGGTGGTACAGCTACTAGCGCATCTATTAACATTAACAACGGCCCTGCACAACAATTTACTATTACAGGTTCTGGAACATTAACATTTACAAATTGGCCAGCAAGCGGATCATATGGTGTTGTTAGAGTTATTTTAATCGGTGATCAACTTACTACACATACAACAACATTTAGTACAGCAAATGCCGGTACACTTCGACCAGCAACAGGATGGCCTGGAGTGCAAGTTAGCACCCTTGCAACTGCTAGTACTCCAACAACTTTTACTTCAACTAGCAATTATGCAACTGGTTATACATTAACATTGTTAGGCACTACCACGTACACTGGCGGAATAACTTCTCCGACTGTTGGTATGATTGTTAGCGGTTCTGGTGTTCCTTCTAGTACATACGTTACTGCTGTTAATACTGCATCTTTCACTGGAACTATTAGTGGACAAATTCTTACGGTTACTGCAATAGGTTCTGGTACAATTGGTATCGGTATGCAAATAAGTGGCGGAACAATTTCTGGCACTAGCACTTATATCACATCTGCAATATCCGTAGTCAATGGCATCGGAACATATAATGTTAGTGCTAATCAAACTGTATCAACTGCAACAACTATTTCTGGAGTAAGTTATACTCTTAATAATAGTGTAACAGGCACTATTACTAATGGTTCATTAGGTGGTGTTGGTAATGTAATAACATTAAATTCTATTGCTAATATAATAACCGGTACTCCATTGTCATTAGGCGGAACGTTAGGAGGATTAGCAGTCGGTGTTTATTATGTTCTTGCTATTCCAAGTACTCCTGCCAATACTGTCGTAATAGGACAGCTCGGTGCATCATCCGGAGCGGCCGCTACTGTAACATCAACAACAAGTCAGTCTGTTGGTGTCGCGGCAGTTTCTAATTCGATTACGTTAGGTACTACTGGAAAATATGAAGTAATCGAAGCTTGGACCGTAAATGCAGGGTCTACTGTATTTTTAAAGAGCATAGGCGAATACTGATGCATCCATTATCCGGTGATTTAAGAGATTTAAAAGATTCCGAAATCGAAGCTAAGATTTCGGATTTAACCAATAAGTATTTTATGACTAGCAATACAATGCTTAAGAATCAAGTTGCCAGTTTATTGGAAGATTATAAACAAGAAATGAGTAAACGCAGGGCTTTACAACTAGAAAAAATGATGTCAAACCGTGATAAAACCCTTGACAAACTAATTAAAGTCAGTTAAACTATGCGCTATGCGCTTAGATAAATTCAGTAATCCTATTTTTAATTCACAAGATATATTCAAATTCCTTTATCAAGGAAAACTTACCAACCTCAAAGATCTTACAGTAGACTATACTGAAGACATCGAGCAGTTGGAACAAACTGCTGGTTTTACTTTTCAAAGGTTCAGTGAGCAGTTAGACCAACTTAGTATCGAAGACTTTGATTCGGCATTGCAATCCGATTGGTTTATGCCCGATGAGTACAGAGACTTTGATGTATCAAAATGGTGTTTGAGTCGTTGTACTACCGCTGAACAAGAAAAGCGTGTTATTGCAGAACTTCAAGCATATGAAGAACGCGGAATGACCCCGTTATTACAATGGACCAAACATTTTGTAGATACTTGCCACGAAAATGGTATAGTTTGGGGCGTAGGGCGTGGTTCTAGTGTAGCTAGTTTTGTATTATACTTACTAGGAGTTCATCAAATTGATTCAGTCAAATATAATTTAGACTGGCAGGAATTCTTGAGATAAGTAGTATTATATCTAAGGAGGCTATTATGCCAGTATATAAAAGTGCAAGAGGTAAAGAAGTTGACCTAAACAAATTGGTTGCAAGAAATGAACTCACACCAGCGGTTGGAAATATGAAGGTTAATGCCAGAGGCGATAAATTAGGCCCTGGCGGCAAAATTATTGCTAAACGTGAGCAACTACAAGCAGGTGGTACTGGAATTCACGATCAACAAATAGTTCAAGAATCCCCCGCAGTAGTAGGCGCTATCCGTAAAAAGAACGTAAAAGATATGGATCCAGAGGGTAATGAATGAGTAAAGTTTATCTAAGCAAATTAAAACCCATACGAGATAATATTGTTCTTACTGATATGGAATTTGGTGAAGAAAAAACAGCTAGTGGAATTTATATTCCTAGTCAAGATGGAAAATCCGAAGGTGTTAAAAGCCGTTGGGGGAAAGTTCATTCAGTAGGACCGCAACAAGAAGATGTTAAACCTGGAGAATGGGCGTTATTTGAACACGGACGGTGGAGTCGAGGTTTCACTGTGTTAGATGATGATGGTAACGAAATCATTATTCGCCGAGGCGATCCAAAAGCTATCTTAGCAGTAGCAGATGAAAAACCTAATGAAATTATTTACAGTAATGTAAGTACATCGAAAGTTCAAACATTTACACCAGATATGTTTGCACGTTAATCTTTCGAACAACAGGCCTCTAGACAAGGCCTGTTTTCACCTGTATAATTAGCAAAAGGAGAGTTGTATGGATATTCAACCTAAAGACACAAGTCGAGGACATTTTTATGTTAGCCTTGTAAAGAGTGTATTACGTGTCGGCGCTGGTGCATCTCTTATTATGATGGGATTACCCGAAGCAGGATGGTTGCTTATTGTAGCAGAAGCATTAGGCATTTTAGAGGAATTAGTATGAAAGAATTATGGGTAGAGAAATATCGTCCTAAGACTGTTGATGGTTATGTATTTAGAGATGATAATCAAAAGAAACAAATCTTACAATGGATTAAAGAAGGAAGTATTCCCCATTTACTCTTAAGTGGCAGTCCGGGTATTGGAAAAACTACACTTGCTAAATTATTATTAAATGAACTAAAAATTAGTGAATATGACTTATTAGAACTTAATGCTTCTCGAGAGCGAGGCATTGATGAGGTACGTGACCGTATTACGAATTTTATCAGAATGATTCCGTTTGGAGAATTTAAAGTTGTATTGCTCGATGAGGCAGATGCACTGACTCCTCAAGCCCAAGCGGCTATGCGTGGAGTTATGGAAGAATATTCATCCCATAGCAGATTTATTTTAACTTGTAATCACCCTAATCAAATTATTCCGGCTATCCACAGTCGTTGTCAACAAATGCATTTTAGCAGTATTGACCAAACCGAATTTACAGCTAGAGCTGCCACAATTCTAGTAGAAGAAGGTATCGAGTTTGATTTAGAAACATTAGATAATTATGTCAAAGCAACATATCCAGATCTTAGAAAATGTATCCAACTACTACAACAAAATTCAGCAGATAATACTTTAACATTACCTAATAAATCTGATACAGGGGTAGCAGATTTCAAGTTTGAAATGGTTGAATTGTTTAAAGCTGGTAAAATAACTGAAGCTCGTAAATTCCTTTGCGGAAAAGCAAGACCTGAAGAAATGGAAGATATATATCGTTGGTTATATAATAATATCGAAATCTTTGGCGACGAAGAACGTCAGAATAAAGCCATCTTGATTATTAAACAAGGATTAGTTGATCATACATTAATTAGCGATCCAGAGATTAATTTATCAGCAACATTAATTAGATTAGGAAATCTTTAACAAGGACATCGAAAATGACACAAAGAATATTAATTATGGGGTTGCCAGGTGCAGGTAAAACCACTTTAGCAACAGTATTAGCAGAAAAATTAGACGCCGTTCGATTTAATGCGGATGATGTTCGCAGGCATTATGACGATTGGGATTTTAGCTATGAAGGACGCATTAGACAAAGCAAACGGATGCGCGACCTAGCAGATGAAAGTAATGATAGATTTGTAATTTGCGATTTTGTTGCACCTCTAGTTGAGATGCGTAACAATTTCAAAGCCGATTGGACTATCTGGGTAGATACTATTCGTGAAGGCCGTTACGCTGATACTAATGCCATGTTTCAAGAACCCGAATATTATGACTTCCGAGTTACAGAGCAAGATGCTAACAAGTGGGCAGACTTTATTGCTGACCATATTCTAGATAATCGTCGACGTCCTGTGTTCGATTGGAAGAAAGAAACTGTACAAATGTTAGGACGCTGGCAACCTTGGCACGATGGCCATCGCGCATTGTTTGAACGATTGCTGTCTCGAACAGGACAAGTTGTTATCCAAGTACGTGATGTGCAAGGATGGCAAGGTAGTAATCCGTTTGAAGTAGAAAAAGTTAAATCATTTATTAAACGTGACTTAGATCCGTTATACCAAGGACAATACGAAATACAAGTTGTTCCTAATATAGTTCATATTGGTTGGGGCCGTGGCGTAGGATACACCGCAGGCGAAGAAACATTTGATGAAACAGTAACCGATATAAGTGCTACTAAGATCCGTAAAGAATTAGGATTAAAATGAATATATTATTAAAAACGTTGTCTTGGAGAATCATCGGCTCTGGGTCGACGTTTTTAATTAGTTATATTATTACCGGGCAAGCATTTATAGCTAGTGGTATTGCATTTACACAAATGATAGTCAATACTATACTATATTACATACACGAATTAATATGGAACAAAACAAAAAAGGGCCATTAAGGCCCTTTTTTTAGACAATCTAAAGTAGAACTACTACTTTATTCTCCATAAACCGCTAACACCTCCTTCACGGCATTATGGCGTTCGATGTCCTTGGCTTCAAATCGAATGATATCGATATGTTCCAAATATTCCGTTTGTTCAAGTAGATTGCAAAAATCAATCAGACCATTATCGCTCAATCGATCTGCTTGTGCTAAATCGCCTGTCACTACCATCTTAGACCCTTCTCCTAAACGGGTCAGTAGCATTTTCATTTGATTTACTGTAGCATTTTGCATTTCATCTGCTACGATATATGCGTTTTTAAATGTACGGCCTCGCATATAGGCCAATGGGCTTATCTCGATAACACCTTCCTCTAGCATTCCTGCTATTTCTTTTTTCTGATAATATTCTCCTAAAACATCAAATATAGGTCTCGTCCATGGTGCCATCTTTTCATTTAAGTCACCTGGTAAAAATCCTAAATCCTCATCTACGGACACGGCGGGTCTTGTTACCACGATTTTATCAACTTTACCTTCCTGAAACAGTTTAATACCAAACTGTACAGCTAACATGGTTTTACCCGTGCCAGCAGGACCAATAGCAAGCACTATGCTAGTGGATTCCTCATATAATTTGGTGAGATAAAGTTTCTGATTAGCGTTACGTGCTTGAATTGTCACACGTTGCTTTTTTGCCGGAAGATACGGCTGGAAATCAATGATATTAACTTCTGATGTAAAACGCTTTTTCACTCGTTGTTTACTCATTAAAGTTG
>Ga0214164_1000470_pt1 | contig 26375 bp, 43 predicted proteins | sample TroBogepilimnion_13_FD_153003 | JGI IMG/M metagenome (GOLD analysis project Ga0214164, IMG submission 153003) | Freshwater microbial communities from Trout Bog Lake, WI - Practice 03JUN2009 epilimnion v4 | ecosystem: Environmental > Aquatic > Freshwater > Lake > Epilimnion/Euphotic zone ...
ATGGAATGGAATGTATTGTAGATAAGAAAAAAAATATTATCTTTGATAAGTAGTTAATTTACCTTATTGATTAATAAATAAAATAATTATGGTTAAGAGAAAAAATAGATCTGGTTCTTTAGTAAAAAAAGTTACTGATAAACAAAAAAAAACAAAAACACAAACAATAAAGAAGAAAAATCCGGGTGGATCAAAAATAAGTAATGCTAAAACCGGTTCAAAAAAAAGTGGTTTTAAAAAGAAAATCGCAGTAAAGAAGAAGTCTTCAAGTAGAAAAAAAATATTACCCAAGAGTAAAAAGAAGGTAGTATTACCCAAAAAAAGGAAGTATTTAAAAAAATATAAACCAAGAAAAATAAATGAAGGCTTAAAAAGATATAAAGCTGTAAGGGTTATACTTAAAAAGTTTTTAGATGAAAATGGGATTGATTTCGGCGATCGGTTAACTGGAAAAGTTAAGGCACTTTTTGAGAATACAAAAACATTGCCTCTAAAGTTTATCGAACAAAATATTGGAAAGTTATATAAATTACACGTTAGGGATTCGGTAGGAAGTGGAAATTTTGACGATTCATTTCCATTTTACAATGCAAAGTCAACTTTTGCCATGCCTAAGTACCAAAACATTGAAGTTTCTTACCGATTCAATGATGGTATAACTGAACACGAATTTGAAGGTTTGGGTGGCGATGATTTACTTGAAGATTTTGATACTTCCGGGATGTATAAGTATTGTCGGCAAAACTACAATGTAAGCCCGGTTGCAGAATTTAGATTGGTTGATACCGATGGGATAACTTTTGCAGATTATGTATTAGATCCGGGAACTGGTCAAAATATTTCAAATTTGCCACCAGATCAAAAAATAACACCAGATGGTACAATTACCCCAAAAAATGAAAAAGAGCCATCTAAAGAAGAAAAAAACGACCAAAAAAAGGATTTAGAGAAAGAAATTGAACTTCAAAAATCAAGATTGGATCTTTTGAAAGAAGAAAACAGGTCAAAAGAGTTGGAAATTGAGAAACAAAAGGCAGAAAAAGAAACAATAGAAAGTAAATTAAAAACAGTTGAAAAGTTAAGAGAAATGGGAATGTCTATGGATGACATTAAAAAATATTTAGGTATATAATTTATTAAGTATTTTCAATATATTTGAGAACCTAACAAGTTATTGTTAATAAACCATAAAAAAAAAGTATGAAAATCAAAGACATCAAAGATCCAAAAGTACAGCAGATGGCTATTATTAATGCCATTAACGAAAATCCTGAGTTACATTTAGAACATATTATGAACTATCTTTTAAATATGGCATTTATATGGGCAAAAACACCTCAAGGAAGTCGTTTTTGGCAAAGTGTTAGTGAAATGAAGCCATATAAATACTCGGAATTTGGCCTATTCTTTAAATCAACGCAAAGTATATTTAAGCAACAAATTGACAATCTTGAATTTAGATGCGCCAACGACCTTGCAACACCAGAAGAAGTTTATAACCACTTAAAACAAGAAGCTATGAATAACCCAACTTATGGTAAAAACACCATAAATAAACAAGAAGAACCAAAAATACAAAAAGATGCCTCTACTTTACAAGAGCCACAAGAACGTGAAAGTACAAGATTTTTACTTAAGGGTGCTATAGATAAAATCATAATACTTGAAGAAGAAAAGAAAGATTTAACTTCAAAAATTAATAATATTAATAACATGATATCTTGTTCTAATAAAGGTTTTCAAAGTAAAATCAAAGAACTTGAAGATTTGAATACAGAATTGAAGAAAGAAAGACTTGTATGTATAGAGGAATGCAGAAAAATAAAGGATGAAAAGATAGAAGTTTTGGTTGAAAGAAAAGAACTTGCAGCACAAAACGAGAAATTAAACACACTGGTGGATGATATTGAATCCATCTGCGAAGACCAAACCAATGCAAGAATGAAGTTAAATGCTATTCACCGATTAATCTATTTATACCGCAAACCATCTATAATAGGCACTACCCGAAAAGTTGATATTGATGGAGTTTTATATAATGTTGAAGTAAAATCTAAATTCGAATAATTATGAAACTTAAAGAATATAACGATTTGAGTATAAAAAAGAAAGCCAAGAAGAAACATAAAATAAAAACCAGATTAGGTAATTCTATAAAAAAATCAAAAGGTAAAGAAGAATTGGTTAGAGAAGTAAAAGTCAATAATAAAGTAGTATTGTCGAATTTATTATTAGATGAAAAAAACTTTAAAGAAACTAAAGATTGGCTTATTCTAAACCAAGAAGACTTCACCTATTATATGGCTGGATCATCCGATAGAATTAAGTGGGGAGAAAAAATATTTACTTGCAGGTCAGAAGGTTCTTTTGTTGACAAAGGATTTCATTTATCAAAGATTGTAAAACAAGATGTAGATTACTGGATAACCAATAATTGGCACGATAAGTTGGTAGAAAGGCAATCTGTTGACAGAATGCAACAACTGGTTAATCTGGAAGCAGTTGAAAAAGCCATAAAAGAAGATGATTATGTGACATCTATTGATTTGGATGGTTGTTATTGGGAAACTGCATACAAGATGGGTTTCATATCATTTAGAACCTATATTATGGGTTCTAAGAAAGAAGAATGGAAAGTTGGTAGGAATGCTTCAATTGGATCTTTATCCAAAAGAGAAATAATTATTCCATACAAGAATGGAGCACCAGATAATGCCAATAGGTATATAAGTGAAAGTTCTAAAGAAAGACAATGGGTAAGAAATGCAATAATTGGACACGTTTTTGATATGTTTGCAGAGTTGTATTGTTCTATACCTGATGATTTTTTAGTCTATTTAACTGATTGTGTATTTATTAATAATAGGAAATTTAGGTATGTACTTGATTTTTTTCATAAAAAAGGGTACGAATTCAAAATTAAAACAGTACAATTAACTGAACTTGATAAAAAAACAGGTAGTGTAAGTTGGAAAGAGTTGGCAAAAGACAAGTCAAAATATTTTGTTTTTTCAAGACATCAAAGATTAGATAATCTGGATCACCCGGAAGATATTATTCTAAACCCCATAACACCCAAAAACAAAAGAAGATAAAACTAATAAACTGAAAATCAGTAAATTATATATTTTATTAACAATCACTTGATTTTTATTGTAGTTTAGTTGTATGTTTGTTAAGTAAAAATTAACAAAAACCAATAAAATCAATCAATGGAATATATTTATTTGTATATTTGTTAATGTAATAGTAAATTAATCAATAAACCCAAAAAAAATTATGAAATCAATTAAAGAAATCGTTGAAACAAAAGACTTCAACAAAAACGAAACTGCGAGATTAATACAAATAAGTTTATTTACAATTTTATTAACAGATGAAATATTTTTCAATAAAAAACTTTCAGAAGTTATTCCATTCTTAAACTTGGTTTCAAAACAAAACAAGATTAATATGAAGTTTGGGCAAAGGTCTTTTTCCGGTACGGAAGCAGATTATAAACGTGTAGTACAAATATTTTTAAATTCAGTAAAATACAATTAGTAGTATGAATTTAAAATCAACAATATTTGCGTTATTGATAATAATAGTGATTTATTGTTTAACAGTCGAGTATTTGTTTTATTTAAAAAACTTCAATTTTGATTATTTAATAAAAAAATAAGGATATGTCAAAAGAACAATCAATGAAACACGAATCATTTGGACAAATAAGTTTTTCCAGATGCAATGGATCAGAAAGATTTTATGGTTCAGAAATACAACAAGATAATTACATTCAGTTGAAAATATCTTTATCTGAAAAAAATATGGATTTAACTTGTGAAAGATATTATCCATATGAAAGACTTGTACAAATAAGATTAACTTCAAGCCAATTTGCAGAACTTATAACATCTTTAAATAATGGTTCAGGTGTTCCATGTACATTAGAATATCTACCGGGAGATATTAAAAAAAGGGTTTTACCTGTTTTAGAATCAAGAAAAGAGTTTATTCATAAGCAGTTTAAACAAAGAATGAAAGGTTTTTCACAGACATTAAAAGATGTTCAAAGTAGAGTTTTGCACACTATAAACAAGAAAACATTGTCTAAAGAAGATGTAAGACAATTAACCAATGATGTAAGTTATATGACAACTGAAATAGAATCTAACATACCATTCTTTTCAGAGTGTTTTCAAGAAACAATGGATAAAGTTGTTATCGAAGCAAAAACAGAAGTTGAAAATGCCATCCAACATAAAATTAATGTATTAGGAACGGATGCACTTCGAAGAAATAACGACAAATCAATACAAGAAAATTCACCATTCTAAAAAAAAACAATGACACTTAATGAAATTAAATCAATGTTGTGTTTTTATGATCCAAGAAATACTGATTATAATCCATACAATAATGTATTAGAAAAGCATAATGATTGTAGTTGTGATAACTGTTATTATGGTAGAACTAAATTAGCAGAAGAAATAATTATGTTAAAAGCAGAGTTATCTGCATACAACAATCATTAAAAAACATATGAGTAAACTTTAAAACTAAACCAAATGACACAAGTACCGATGACAACTGTTTTGTTATTAATGTTAGTAACAATATTTGTAACAGTTTTAATAACTGCATCATTGTTTTATTTTTTTTATCTAAACTTAACATCTTTAAAAGGTGAATCCTTGCAACCCAAAGAAAAGACCTACACAAGGGAGGAAGTTGTAAAGTATTTAATAAGATTTTGTGATAGTATTAAAGACTATGAACATGAAAGTAAAAATTTAATAGGTTTTGACGAAAGGGATTCAGAAGAATTTGTTAAAATATTTTTAAATAATGTAGATAACAAATTTATAACAGAACTAAAAATAAGGAAATAATATGCAACCAAAATTTAAAAAAGGAGATAAAGTAAGAGTTAATTTCAGCGGAAAAGACTCAATTTTTACTATTGAAGAAATTGTTTATTTCGACAACTGCATGAGATATGGAGTTGAAGAAGTATTTCCATTATTTAATGAAGATCACCTTGAATTAGTCCAAGAAGAACCTGCTCCAAAGTTCAAGAAAGGCGATAAAGTAAAAAGTAAAATGACAGGAGATGTATATGAAATTTATATGGTAGAAAAACGTAATAATAAATATTACTATCATGTATCTAACAATACATCAGATACAATGATTTTTGAATCAGGACTTGAATTAGTAGAAGAACCACGCAAAATCATTGGCTATAAAGTACCATTTGATATGTTCCATGGAAAATGGAAGAAAGGGGATATTGTCAAAATAATTTATTCAACTGATTATGATTATTATGTACGTGATGGTAATTTTTCCAAAAATTCTGTTCCAAAAGAAATAGCCAAAACTTGGGAGCCAGTATATGAACAACCAGAACAACTAAAAGAACAGGAAGATTTTTTTATTGTAATGATTACTGAAACACTTGAAAAAGAAGTAGTTGTTAAAGCTAAAGATGAAAAGACTGCAATACAAAAAGTAGAAAAATCTTATGCAGATCAAGAATATGTTCTTGATAGTAGTGATTATGTTAATACAGTTATTGAAGTAGTAAAAAAAGAAAACAACTAAAAAAAACAATATTAACAATATGGCTAATAAAGTAACCTATACCAATATTCACATGAGTATCAATATAAACGGAATCCTTAAAAATTTTAAGCGAAGGAAGATGACAGGATTATTTGATGATAAGAATTCATTACCTGTTTCTGACAAACTTGCGAGAGAATATTTAGACTATTGTTTAAAAAAAGGATGGAAACTAATTCCGATGTGCCATGAAAATGAATGCCCAGAATTTGACCATTTTGGAGGTGGTTGTCCGGGACACAATACAATTAAATAAAAGGAGATAACCAATGGAAATTAAACCAACATACGTCAGTTTTGAACAAGCAAAACTGCTTAAGGAGAAAGGATTTGATGTAAAAGTAAAGCCATTTTATAATGGATTGCAAAATAATGAATTTGTTATAAGTGATATTATACAAACTAACAATAATTTACCAAAATGGTATCCTGCACCAGAACAATGGCAAGTAGTTGAATGGTTGAGGGTAAAACATGACATTTGGATTGAGATATGTTGTTTTAAAAGTGTTAATTGTGGATTTTCTATATGGCTAATAAACAAAGGATATTATGAACTTGAACAAGTAGAATATAAATCACCACAAGAAGCCACATCATCAGCAATAGATTATGTATTAACTAATTTAATTTAAAATGGAAAAAACCTGTAATACCTGCCTTTTTGCAGCAGGCAAAATCACTTCGTATCCTTGCTCAGTATGTATTGATAACGGTAGGTGGCAGTATAATGGGCTAACCTACACAAGGGAAGAAGTAGAAAAATATTTAATAAGATTTTGTGATAGTATTAAAGACTATGAACATGAAAGTAAAAATTTAATAGGTTTTGATGAAAGGGAATGTATAGAATTTGTGAAAATATTTTTAGAAAAGGAGGCGAACAATGGATAAATACATTAGTTGCTTGAACTGCAAGTTCGATGATGTTGATTTGGTACTACAGCCTTGTAATCGATGTATATTTAATCCTTTGGATATCAACTACCTATGCCTATGGAAACCAAAGGAACTATTATACACCAAGACTGAAGTTTTGGAATTGATGGGCAAAGCAGCATTGGATGTTGCAAGAATTAAATACCTGCCCAAGATTAGGAGCCATAAAGATATATTAGATGAATTTGATAAACTTAAACTTATAAACAATGGAAAGAGATTGTGATACTTGCAGATATTCAAATCTTCTAATGATGAATGAAAACCCTTGTGAAGGTTGTATAGAGGAGGTAGAAGAAATAGTACAAAAATACTATAACTGGCAACCCAAAGAAGAAGCACCCAAACCAATTACATATACAAGGGAGGAAGTGTTGGAGTTGATGCAATATGCAGCAAGTTCAAGAATTGATAGCGTAGAACCAATACTCGAAAATTTCGACAAAATTAAAAACCAAAAGAAATGAAAAAATTCACAATTGAAATAAACTACATTGAAATTTTAAAAGATTTAGGATTTGTAGCGTTGGGAGCTATTATTGTATTGGCAATCTTAGCATTTTTGTTTCGTAATTTTAAAGCTTATTAAAAACCAAACCAAATGACAAAAGAAGAAATAGATAATTTTTATAAACATCTTTTAGAAGATGAAAAAAACAGAAAAGAACAAGATAAAGCTGTATTATCACAAATAAAATCAATCGTTAATGAAGATTTTTTCAAGGATATTATCTATATTTTAGAAGATGATACTACATATAATTATTTAATTTGTGATAAGCCAGAAGGGAAATATCGATTAGATAAATCAGAATATCCTAATATTAAAGGTTATTGGATAAACCCAATTATCAATGGAGGTTATTTTGGCGATGAATATAAAGGAACTATTTCAATTAAATTGCCCAATGGCACATTCTTTAAATTTAACTATGAATCTTAATTTAAAATGAAAGAAACAATAATAATAGCAATAATATTTACGACAATGTTCTTTACATGTGCCTATTTCGATTCAAAAAAAGACCCATTAGAAGTAGGTACACATTTTGAATATGAAATTAAATGTATAAACGGATGGAAGTACAAAACTGTTGATAGAGGAGCTGTTATGTTGTATGATAAAAACTTTAAACCAATTCCTTGTAACAGTAATAAATAAAACCAAGCCATATGAAAGAAGAAATGACACAAGAAGAACTTGAAAAACTTGCAGAAAAAATTTACCCAATCAATGAAATATCTATGGGTTATTTTGATGACGACAATGAAGATAGACGATTAGCCTTTATGCTTGGCTACCAAGCAGCACAAAAAATGTTAGATGATATGCAATCTAAAAAATTTGACATATATTCTCAGGGGTATTTAGATGGTCTTAGAGCACAAAGAACTACGTTTAACGAAGAACAACTTCATAAAGCAATGACTGATGCAATTGGATTAAATCTTTCATTTGAAGAAGTAACCAATTATATTAAAAGACTTAAAAATAAAAATGATGGAAAAGAATTGTAGTAATTGTAAATTTTCGCAAGGAAACGACTGGCACGAACAATGTGATACATGTAATGTAAATTCAGAAGAAGGAACAAAAGATAATTACCAGCGATTAAAACAAAGTTACACAAGAGAACAAGTCTTGGAGTTGATTGACCTTGTTAAGACAAACACATTTGAACACTTTTTTGAAGGTAAACCATATTTAAGGCCTATTGATATTATTGACAATTATATTAAAAGTAAAACTTGAAATAAATATTATAAGACATAAAAATGAAAATAATAGACATTAAAGATAAAAGACTTAGACAACTTGCATTGTCAGAAAGTTTAAGGCAACTTACTTATTCTACTTTTGAAAAGACATTTTATGATAATTGCTTAGGTAGTTTTATACCTCAATATTCAATTATGGGATTTGAATTTTGGGATAAAGTAAAAAAAGGTGAGATAAAAGAATATAATTTAAATAAACACTTATTCTATTATTCAATATATGAAAAAAAGATTTGGAACTTACAATCAGAAATTCCAGTTTGTTTAGAATCTAATAGATTGGCAACTTTAAGAGAAGTTTATATATTTTACAAGTTGCAACAATTTGATGAATATGAAAAGATAGGAAAAAACCAACAAGAAGATTTATTGGTTAAGGTTTTAAAGAATGAATTAGTTAAAAATCCGGGTAAAGATTTATTATGGATCATAAGCTATTCTTTAGAACATATACTTTATCAATTAATTCCGGGTAAAAACCCATCAAAAAAATATACATATATGACAAACAATTATCCAAAACAATTTAAAAAAGAAAAAGAAAATATGGAAACAAAAACATTTAAAATAGGTGAGAAAGTAAAAATAGTAGCAGTTGGAAATCTGTTTAATGGTTTAAAAGGAGTTGTTAAAAGTTTCAGAAATGAAAACTTATTTACTAAAATAGTATATAACAAAGAATTAATAGAAGATCACCGCAAAAATATTCAATCAACGGAAGAAGAACAAGATAGTATCGAAAAACCTAAAGAAAAAGATAGTATTATTAATAAGATAGAAACTTTCGAAGATGCATTAAATATATTTGGAGTATATGAAGCGATTAGACTATTTGGAAATGATGGAATTTCTTACACTCCCTTTCAAAACGACTTCAATAAGTCTATTTTTAAATTAAGAGTATTATCCAATGTGTTAAATCAAGGATGGAAACCAGATTTTAAAAATAATTACGAAGAAAGGTATTTCGTTGATTATGCAAATGGTAAAGGTGGTGTTTTAATATTTTTAGGAAATTCAAGCAATCCCGGAACAGCCTTACCTAATAGAGTGTTTGAATTTTGTTATTTCAAATCAAAAGAATCTGCATTACATGCTATAAAAATATGCCAAAGAGATTATTTAACAGTATTTGACATACTAACTTTGATTAAAAATCTAATTTAATAAATGATAAAATGAAACAATTCCTATTTAACAACCCAAAGTACATTTTGTACGCATTAATTTATACCATAATGCTTGTAGGTATAATTATTAATATCACAGACTTTTTAAGTCAGCCATTATTTATAATAATAGTTTCATTAGGGATAATGGGTGGTTCTGGTTATTATATGTTTAATAATATGATTCAAGAGTATAAAAATGGTAATTCTAATAATTAGTTTTACTTTAATGGTTTTTTCAGGTATTTCAAAGGCTATTATGGATACTTTGCAGTTTCATTATGATAAATCTATATTTTCAGGGCTGGATTCTAAATTTTGGAATCCAGCCTTATCTTGGGTAAATAAGTATTCAGATATAAACACTTTGACACCTAAAAAAATATGGATTATGCCATATCCTGTTTTTCTAACTGATGGGTGGCATTTATTTCAGTCTATCTTTATAGAAACACTATTTTCAAGTTTCTACCTTTTAATAAAAAGTGATTATATAGTAATTATGGATTGCCTTCCAATGTTAATTATTTTAAGGGGTGTTTTCGGATTATCCTTTTATATATTTTATAATCACTTATTATTAAAAACAAACTAAAAATAAGATTATAAATTAAATAGAAAAATCCTTTTATTGAAATAAAATTTGTACATTTACATTTAACAAACATACAACATAAATAAATATGCCATTATCAGAAATAGAACAAAAAGAAAAGATTGAGATTCAAATTCAATCAACCATTTTAATTGCCCTTTTTAAATCAACAGTAGAGCAATCTACAACAATGACTGGTAAGTACAACAGAAAACCCAAAGAAATATTCCAAAAGTGGCAAAGACTTGGATTTCAGTTGTTGGATTCTTTAGAAAAAGAATCAATAGTCGATCCAGAAAGTATGGACAACATAACCGATTGTTACCACAATATGAATTTGGAGTTTAAAAGAACAGCAACTGAAAAATATCTTAATTCTAAAAAATAAACAAAATGATAAAAAAAACACTTAGTTACTACCAATTTAAGAACGAATTGGTAAATATGTTAGAAATGGCATGTGAAAAAGAACACGTTGGAGAAAACATCTGGTTTGTAAAATATATGGACTGGAAAGTAATGGTTACATATCCAATTATTTCAGTTGGAATTTTTTCATTTTGGATATTGAAACCATCTGAAAATTACGAGTGTTTTTCTTTTGATAACCACGAATGGATAACTATTTCAAAAGAAGAAATATTAATATTTGGAAATAAAGAACATCAAAATGTTATTGATTGTGGTAGTTTAGGTAATATTGAAGAAAGATCGAGTTTGAATAAATACTATAACAAATCAACAATGTCTTCTAAGAAAGAAAGTAAAGAAGAAGAATCGAGTAAGAATTCAAAAAATATTGATAAAAAAGTAGTTGAATCGAGAAAATACACTTTTCAAACAGATATTTATGAAGATGGAACAGTATCAGTAATCAGAATTAACGATGGATTTACAGTAATTGAACTTCTTGGTTCTTTGGAGATTGTAAAACAAGAACTTATTATGCTTTTAAAAGAAAGTATGATAACACCAACTTCCGTTACTAAGACTTCTTCACCGGGTACACAATTCATAAGGACTAACTTAAATAAAACCAAAGAAAATGGAGAATAGTATAAAAAGTAATCCAGACTATTACAATAAGCAAGAAAACATACCAGCTTGGGAAAAGATGATTAAAATATGGGGTAAAGAAGCCTTTATTACCCATTGTGAGATGACTGCATACAAGTATATGCAGAGGTTGGGTTACAAACTGGGTTCAGATATAAATGACGATTTAGACAAAGCGTTATGGTACTTAAATAAACGAAAAGAGATAAAAGATGAAATAAAACAATCTAAATCTAAATCAAAAGATCCATACAGGTATGCATAATAAAAATTCATACACAATCAATACCATAAATGGTTGGGGTGTAAAAAGGGTATTCTTTTTTTATATTTTTTTATATGAATGTAGAAGAACTTGAAAATTATTTTAAATCAAAGAAATTGCCCAATAAAATCAATATTAACAAATATTCAGAAATAATCAATGTTCAGAAATTTGTGAATTCCCACTTGCAGTTTTTGAAAGGAAATTCTGGAAAAAAGATATTTATACCATATTACACAAGATTAATTGAACTAAAAGATAAAATTGATAAGTTATGACTATGAAAGAAAAGTTGTTTTTTTATGACACAGAAACCACTGGGTTAAGACATTGGAAGAATGGAATTCATCAGATTTCAGGTATTATTGTTATTGATAATCAGGTTATTGATAAATTCAATTTCAAAGTTCAACCTAATCCGGTGGCAATAATAGAAGATGAAGCATTGAGTATAGCCAAAGTGACAAGAACAGATGTTATGAATTATCCAGTTAAAGAAGAAGTTTATCAGAAAATAAAAGCTTTGTTGTCAAAATACCTAACAAAAGATAAAAATGATAGGTTTTTCTTGGCTGGATTTAATAATTCTGCTTTTGACAATGACTTTTTGAGGGCATTCTTCAATCAATGTGGAGATAATTACTTCAATAAGTATTTTTGGAATGGATCATTCGATGTTTTCAATATGGCATTGTATAAGTTGCGAGAAAGAAGACCATTTATGGAAAACTTCAAACTTCACACAGTTGCAAAAGAATTGGGTTTAGAAGTTGATGATAGTAAGTTACACGATGCCGAGTACGATATTTACCTAACTTACGAAATGTATAAGATATTAACCAATGGATAATCAAGACATTACCACTTCGATTGCTATTTTAACGAAGAAGCCTAATAAGTTTATTATCAGGACAGCTCAAAGGATAAAGTTACATTGTCCAAAAGTTGATGTTAGGATTATTTCTGATTGTACTTATAAAAGCCACAAGAACATTGTTCCAATAATATCCATTTTGGATGAAGTTTGCATTCAAAATGGATATGTTAATTCAACACACGTTCCGGAAAGGATAAAGAACCCATGTTCTTGGGATAAGGCAATTTATTACTACTCTAAAGTTGCGACATCTTTTAAGCAAGTTTGGTTTATCGAAGACGATGTTTTAATACCGGATATGCAAATCATAAAAGACTTGGTTAAAGATGGTTATAATTACGACTTAATAACCAAAGAATCAGCATTTAAGAAGAATTATGAAGTTGGACAATGGACAAAAGTTAAAGAAATTCTTCAAGAACCATTTTATTATTCAATGACTTGCGCTATGGGTATTAGTAGGAACCTACTAAATTGGATAGAAAAGTTTGTTGAAGAAAAAAAGACTTTGGTATTTCACGAATTCTTTTTTACTACAATTGCACATCAGAACAAGTTTAGGACATACCATCCAGATGAACTTAAAGGCATTTATTGGAAGTTTCCATTCGATCCAAACAATCTTGAAAAGTTACTTTACCATCCGGTAAAAGATGTGGAGAATCACTATAACTATATGCATAAATATATGCAGAAACACTATCCAGCTTACTTTTTAGAAAAAAAACAAAATTAATTCTTGGAAAAAGAATAATTCGTTTGTATATTTGTACAAGAGTGTATAACTTAAAAAATAAATTTATGAAATCGCTAAAACAAGTTCTGGCACATCTGGAAAGGTTGGTGGTATTCGAATACAATCAACTGAATAGTGTTCAGTATGAAAATTCAATTGCTCAAATCAAGATGCAAAACGAAATCTTGAAAATCGTCAAAGACGAATTAGGTCAGGACCTAAGCAAAGATGAAGAATACAATAAAATTTGTGATTTAGGAACTAAGCAAGAAGTGTATAAGCACATCCACGATTTAATCTTGAAGAAATTCGAAGAAATAGAAGTAACCAAACAGGGTAATCCATTACTTTAATTGAGTATGAGTTATAAATTTCCTTACCAATGGAGGTTGGCTGATACTGTATTCACTAAAGATAAAGGAACTGTTTTTTCTTGTTTTGCGTGTGGTGGTGGTTCAACTATGGGTTACAAGTTGGCTGGATTTGATGTAATTGGGTGCAATGAGATTGATCCAAGAATGATGGATGCTTATATCAAGAACCACAATCCAAAATACTCATTTCTTGAACCAATTCAAACTTTTAAAAACAGGGAAGATTTACCATCAGAACTTTACAATCTTGACATTTTGGATGGAAGCCCACCTTGTTCAACTTTTTCCATTTCTGGTTTAAAAGAAAAGAGTTATGGGGTTGAAAAGAAATTCCGGGAAGGTCAGGCTAAACAAGTTTTGGATACACTTTTCTTTGACTTTATTGATTTGGCAAAAAAACTTCAACCAAAGGTTGTTGTTGCAGAAAATGTAAAAGGAATGCTTATGGGTGAAGCCATAAGTTACGTTATTAGGGTTAAAGAGGAATTTGATATGGCTGGTTATTATGTACAGCACTTTTTATTGGATTCTCAATATATGGGTGTTCCACAAAAGAGGGAAAGAATATTCTTCATAGCCTTGCGTAAAGACTTGTCAGATCAGTTTTTATCGTTTGTGGATATGTTCACAATGCAACCCAAGTTACTTATGGAATTTAAAGAAAAACCCATTAAATTCAAAGAAATAAGGGATGAAGTTGGTTCAACGGAAGGGTTAACTGAATGGACAAAAGAAAGATTGGCATTAATGAAGCCATCAGACCACAACATAGCAGACATAACCGAAAGAGAATATGGTAAAAGGACAAGGTTTAATGCAGCACTTGTTGATGACGAAGATGTTTGCCCAACCATTACTGCAACAGAAGTAAATTATAGGAAATATGACAAAATGACTATGACAAAAAAAGACACCATTAAAGCTGGTTCGTTCCCGGAAGACTATGATTTCTTAAAAAATAAGCCAAAATATATAATAGGTATGTCAGTTCCACCAATAATGGTTGCACAAATAGTCAACCAAATATATATTCAATGGCTATCTAAGATAAAATAAAACCAAACCAAACCAAACTATATGAACATTACCAATGAAGACAATATGACATTGATGGCACGTTATCCAGATAATTATTTTGACATTGCCATTGTCGATCCGCCTTATGGAATAGAAGATATAACTGGTAAACAATTTTCACATGGTAGTGGAAAGTTAAAAGATAGGGCATTTAATAAAGGGAGTGACAAGATTAATGATTGGGATAAAGCACCCAAATCGGAATATTTTGAACAACTTTTTCGGGTTTCAAAAAATCAAATTATTTGGGGTGGTAATTATTTCGATTTGCCGAAATACAGGTGTGTTATCGTATGGGATAAAGTTCAGCCATTTCCTAATTTTAGCGCAGTAGAGATTGCGTGGTCATCATTTAATAAGCCAGCGAGCATATTCAAATTTGACAATAGAACAGGTAATAAAATACACCCTACACAAAAACCAGTTGAGTTATATAAGTGGTTACTGTCAAAATATGCACAAGAAGGAGATAAAATACTGGACACCCATATTGGTAGTGGATCAATTGCAATAGCTTGTCATGATTACGGATTCGAACTAACATCTTGTGAACTTGACATTGACTATTATAACAATGCTATAAAACGTATAGATAACCATACTGCACAAAAAAAATTATTCTAATTTCAAATAAGGATAAATATGTTAGAACTAATAACACTTAAAATAATTTATGAAATATTTGAAGAAGCAGAGAAAAATGGCAAAATCGGTGCCTATTCTAAAATGTTGTATATCAACTGCTTAACTGAAAATTTTAAAAATAAAGAAGCATTAATTATAAATGCTTATGAGTTTTCGATTAAAAGTAATATCTTTAACAAATATACAACACAATTAAACGAACTTATGAATACTGGATTAGTAAGGCAAGATGGAGAAGAAGTGATATTTCCAGCATTATGGGGTAAAAAGATTGATAGGTCAAAGTTGAAAACAGTTAACGCAGTTGCAATACCGGGATTATTTCAACCCGGAAGCCCTAATTTCTTTAAAAAAGAATTACTTGAATCAGTTCGTTTGAAAGAGTTGTTGGCGATGAAATACAAGATTGGTCCTGAAAAACAACCTGAAATGATTGACTTATTTATTGCAGAACAGGAAACTTTCGAAAAGACTTATCAAAGTTTTCAAGAGTGCTTAAAACATTGTTATTATTGGATGGAGAGTTACAATCAAAATAAATTCAAGAAAGAAGAAGTTCAGAAAGTGGTATCGAAATCAAGATTATTAGGAGAGTAATTATGGGAAATTTGAGAAAGAATATTATGATATTCAACTTCCTAATTTGTATTATATCGTTAGTAAATCTTGAAATATCATTAGAAATGAATTGGAATTGGTATAAGTTTTTTGTTTTCGTAGCAAATTTTATTGTATCAATGTTCTATATTAACATACTTACAAGACAAAAATAACTTATGAGTGACAAGAAAACAAAGTGGATCAAGGCTGACACTAAGCCACAAGTAAACTTAAAAGAAACAGGTTTTATTCCACCACAAAAATTAGATGTAGAAGAAGTGGTTTTAGGCTGTATTATTTTAGAGGGTAATAATACACCTGATAAAATAATGATAGATATAAAACCGGACTTGTTTTATAAACCACAATATAAAGTTATTGCAGAGTCTATAATCCAGATGTACTCAAAAGGTGAAGCAATAGATATGCTAACCATTATAGATCATCTAAAGAAAAGAAATTCCTTAGATGAAGCTGGTGGTGTTTTCTTCATATCTTCTTTAACCAATAAAGTTGCATCTTCATCAAATCTTGAATTTTACGTTAAAATACTTCAACAAGAATCTTTGAAAAGAAACTTGATGGAAGTAAGTTATACTTCAATAAGAGAATGCCTCGATGAAACACAAGATGTATTTGATGTTTATGCCAAAGCACAATCATCATTGGAAATGTCCATCCGAGAAATAATGCATTACGAAGTTAGAAAAGTAAATGCTATACATGGTTCAATAATCAAAGAATCTATTAACATTTTAGAAACAGGCAAAAAGTCAGGTGTAATTTCCGGTTTGAACAATGTTGACAAGATTACATCCGGGTGGCAAGATTCAGATTTAATTATTGTTGCTGGAAGACCGGGTATGGGTAAGACAGCAGTTGCAGTATCAATGATTATGAATCCAGCAATCCAAGAAAAAATACCTGTTGCGTTATTTTCTTTGGAAATGAGTGCAGAACAAGTTGTTGGTAGGATGCAATCCGGTTTAACAGGTATAAACGTAGGTAAAATCATAAAGAAACAACTTGACAAAGGAGAAATACAAATATTAGCACAAGATGCTTCCGTTTTGGAAAATGCACCAATTTTCATTGATGACACACCATCAATATCCCTTATTGAATTAAAAGGTAAGTGTAGAAAGATGGTTAGGGAACATGGTGTTAGACTTATAGTTATTGATTACCTACAATTGATGAGGTCAGGATTAAACATCCAAAACCGAGAACAAGAAGTTGCTGAAATATCAAGGGGGTTGAAAGCCTTAGCCAAAGAACTTAAAGTTCCAGTTATAGCATTATCTCAACTTTCAAGAACAGTTGAATCAACTTCGGATAAAAAACCATTGTTGCAACATCTTAGGGAATCGGGTTCAATAGAACAAGATGCAGATATGGTTGTATTTTGTTACAGGCCAGAGTATTATGAAATAAAAGAGTACCAAATTGGCAATGAAGTGATGAACACAGATGGGTTATTTATGTTTATCATTGCCAAGCACAGAAATGGTGAATTGGGCGAAATAAGACTTAAATTTATAGGTAATTTGACTAAAGTAACCAACTATGAAGATGCACCTTATTCTGCAAGTGCAGGACTTACACCAAACCCGGAGTTTAGCTCACTAATTAAAATAAACAAATCAGAAGAAGATTTACCATTTTAAAATTTAAAAGACAAAGATTATGAATGACATTAACCAAGTATTGTTTGAGAACAGGAACCAGTCAATTAAGTTGAAAGTACAGTTTATTGAAAAGATGGTTGTAGATTATTATAAAATTGATCCACAAGATTTAAGGAAAAAGAAAAGACATAGAGAAATTGTACTTTGTAGGCAAATCATTTGTTTTTTAGTCAGGAAAAACACTTCTTGGTCATCAACACAAATAGGCAAATACATGGGTGGTAAAGACCACGCAACCATTCTGCACAGTATTAAAGTGATTTATAACCAAATGAGTTATGATGAACATTTTAGGGAAAATATGAACCTTTTTCAGGCAAAAATTGATGTTGTTAAAACAAAAGACCAAAACGAAGTTCTTCAAAAGACATATTACTACATCAATCTTAACGAATGTATAACTTCACAAGTAGATTCTGATAAGTCATTGGTTTTCACAGGATATACACCAGAAGAAGTTAAAGAAATGTTAACTAAATTGGGGATGGAGTTAAATGTTCAAGAACACGTTAACACTAATATTTATATTTTAGAACCAAAATCAAAGTTGGTTAAGATGGAAGAATCCAAAATAGAAGATGAAAAAATAGAATTAAAACAAGTTGAAGTAAAAATAAACGAAGAACCAATAAAAGAATTTGAAGAACAAGAAAAAGTAGATCCAAAATCTATTGGAGAAAACATAATTGAAAATGAATCAACTACTTACAATAAGTTTATTTCAGACAACAAAAAGTAATCAGCAACACAAATAACAGAAACAATCAATTAAAAAGTATAAAAATGGAAGAAAAGAAGCCCAAAAAACCACATAAACCAAAAGAAAAGTTGTACGGAAATAGAATTCGTATATTACTGAAAGAGAAAGGTTTATCACAGCAAGAGTTAGCTGATTTATCTTTCCCTTACTTAAAAGATGGCGCAGCGTATCTTTCAAGGATAATAAATGGAGAAAGAAGATGTATTTCATTGCCAATTGCCATCAGAATCAGTCAGGCACTTAAAGAACCAGTAGAAAATGTATTTATTTTCAAGAAAGATAATTAAGTTGCACGATTGTGTAAGTTAATTATTATATTTGTGAAACAAAAAAACAAATAATTATGATACCAGAAGTATATGTTTTAGTAATTGAAAACAAGAAGTTGTCAATTAAAGAAGTTGGTTCAGTTTTTATTTCTAAGAAAGAAGCTGAAAAGTATTGTGAATCTTTAAATGGAAAAGACAAAGATTTCTTTGCAACCATTCAAGCTAAAAATATTTTAGATTGGGAAAATATGTCACAAGAAGAAAAATTTGAATTAGGGTTTAAAATTTAAATCGTGAGCAAAAAAGCCTTTTCAATAGGGAAGTCAATCCACCATCCCGGAAAAAAAACAGAAAACCAACTTGATGAAAAGTTCGTTTTGGATAATTCTCGTGAATATTACTTGTTGGATGTAATACCATTTGGTGCAGTAAGGATGACTAAGAGGGATAGAATTTTCTTGAACCCTAATCATCCTGATCCAAAGAAAAGACAAAGACAAGCAGTAGCTGATTATTTTGAGTTTAAGACACAATTAATGTATTGTGCATATGAAACCCAATACAAGTTAGATGAAGTTCCAGAGTTAGTTTTTTTCATTCCAATGCCACAATCTTGGAGTGACAAGAAGAAAGTAAAGATGAACGGAACTAAGCACGAAGTAAAGCCAGACATAGATAATCTTGTTAAAGGATTTTTCGATGCATTGACAAAGAATGATGGCAACATTTGGAAGATAAATGCTAAGAAATACTGGGCTCATAAAGGTTCAATTTTAATTTATAAATAAACGAAAATGACAAACGACCAAATTAACGGATCATTTGAGTTAGTATCTGGATTTATGGCAACTATTAACATTATAAAGTTGTGGGAACATAAGAAACTTAAAGGAGTTTCAGTAATACCAGCAATATTTTATGTTATATGGGGATTTTTCAACTTGTTTTTTTATAGTTCGTTAAATTTGCCATTGTCCTACTATTGCGGAATATTTATTACTTCAACTAATTTATGTTGGGTTATTTTGTATTTTTATTTCAAGTATAAAGAAAAAGATGTTAAGTATAGATATTAGCTAAATGATGTAAATAGTTAAAAGTGACGATTTCTTGTTATTATGGGCTTAAAAATACTATCTTCTGAATTGTCATTTAGTTTGTTGAGTTTATGTTCAGAAAGAGTGTACAAACCAATATTTACAGTTGGATGTTCTATGCATCCAATCTCATAGTTGGAATTTTTAAGAAAGAATGACTTACCATTTCAAAGTAAATGGATTTTAAAATTTACAATCAAAAAAAACAATAAAAAAAACTATGGGAATTAACGTATTAAGCTTATTCGATGGTATTTCATGCGCACAAATTGCTTTAAAAAGAGCTGGTGTAAAATTTGACAACTATTATGCATCAGAAGTAGATAAGTATGCAATTAAAGTTACTATGCACAATCACCCGGAAACAATTCAACTTGGAAGTGTAACCGGTGTTGACACAAGTAAATTACCAGAAATAACATATTTGTTTGGTGGTAGCCCTTGCCAATCTTTTTCATTTTCCGGAAAAAGAAAAGGTATGGTTACTAAAGACGAACAAGAAATTTTAAATTTAGATCATTATCTTGAATTAAAATCACAAGATTACGAATTTGAAGGACAATCTTACTTATTCTGGGAATATGTTAGAATCTTTAAAGAAGTTAAGCCAAAATATTTTCTTCTTGAAAATGTTATGATGATTGAGAAGTGGGAAAAAATCATAACTAAAACTTTGGGTGTTAAACCAATACTTATCAATAGTTCTTTAGTTTCAGCTCAAAATAGAAAAAGACTTTATTGGACAAATATTGGACTTGAAGCACACGGATTATTTGGTGATTTAGAAAACATAATAAAGCAACCAAAAGATAAAGGTATTTTACTTAAAAATATATTGAAAGATAATATTAAAGACAAATATTTCTTGTCAGATAAGATGACAAGAAACTTAATTCTTCATTCGAATCAAAACAATAAAATTATAGGGCATTCAGGTTCAGGTGGTCAAAAAGGTTTAATATTTAATGTGAATTCAAAAATAGGAGCACTTTGTGCAACTGATTCCAAGCAACCAAAACAAATATGGGTTACTAAAGAAACAAAAGAAAAAATTTCAGATTATTTAAAATCATTGAAATACAATACTTCTTATAATCAAGTGAATTCAAAATATGATTTGAGTGAAAAAGCCATCAATAGAATTTTGAAAACAAATAATGGTGATAGGTGTTTTTATGTTGGAGAAAAATCAATGTGTTTAAAAGCAAGTTATACAAGATTGGGTAGAGATACTCAATATGTTGCATATAACAAACAAGAAGATTTAGTAGTTTGTCATACTTTACAACAACGAATGTCAAAAGTTCCCGGTGGTGGAAAAGGTCCTTTATCAAGAGCAGATGGCAAGTCTTATTGTTTAGACACAGCAAATTCAATGGCTATTGAATGCGTTTCAATTAATGATAAAAAAGACATTAGTGAAACTGATGATAATTTAATAAATAATGACCAACTTATTGAAGATGGACTTGGCTTAGATTATAGATATGATGAAGGTTTTAGGTTTAGAAAAAATGGCAAATCTGGTACATTAAATACTTCGACAAGTATATCAGGTGTGATGTTATGTTATTCGAAGAAAAGAGTAAGAAGACTAACACCTATTGAATGTTGTAGATTGCAAACAGTACCAGACACATATTTTGATGGAACAGGTGTTTCTGAAAGTCAACAATACAAAACTTTAGGGAATGGCTGGACAATTGATGTTATAGTTCATATACTATCTTATATAAGATGAAAAATAAAATAAAATATTACTCTATGTATTCTAAAACATTGGAAGATGACAAACATGGAAGATGGTGTATAAGAGTTGATTGTGGTAACAGCGAAAAAATGTTCGGCAAAGATGGAAATTGTTTGTTATTTGAAATTGCTTCGATTTCCAAATTGAAAGATTCAATTGAAAATGTTTGGTACTCTAAAAAATTTGTAATTAATTATAATTATCCATATAACAATGGAAAATATATATTTGATTCAGTAGAAGAATGTAAAGAAGAAATAGAAAAGAGTTTTAAAATTTTCATTAATAGTTGTAAGTAATTATGAAGATTGGTGCATCTTATAATTTATTTGATGGTGAAGAACTATTAGAGTTTTCCATAATGTCTATCAGGGATTCAGTTGATTATATTTCAGTTGTTTATCAAACTGAAAGTAATGTAGGTAATTACACTAATACAAATGTAATACCATTACTAATAAATCTAAAAGAAAGTGGACTTATTGATGAACTTGTTTATTATCAACCAAACTTGCTTTTAAAAACACATAGAAACGAAGTAAATAAAAGGAATATTGGATTAAAGAAGTCTTTAGAAAATGGATGCAGTTACCATATTTCAATGGACACAGATGAATTATACAATCCAAGTGATTTTAAAAAGATGGTAGATGATGTAATTGAAAATAAATATGATGGTTCATATTGCCAAATGTTGACATACTACAAAGATTTCAATGTAATACTTGATCCACCGGAAGAATACTATGTTTCATTATTATTTAAGATTAATGAAGAAACATTTTATAATTTAGGTTGTGAACAACCTGTCCAAGTAGATAATACACGTTCAATTATGGTTAAAAATCCAAGAATATATACAAGGAACGAAATACAAATGCATCATTTATCTTTTGTAAGAAAAGACATAACTAAAAAGTTTAGAAATCATCAAATGTTTAATCAGTATGGAGATAATATAGAAAAAGTAATAGATTGCCACAAGAACTTTGGATCTTCAAAGCAAGACAAAGTTCTTTTACATGGAGAAAAGTTCAAGTACAGTAAAGTTAAATTAGTTGATAATGTTTTATTAAAATTCAAATTAAGCGAAGATGTCATACACTTTGGAAATTAAGAAAGTAAGTAGTTTGTATTTATTAAGATACAAGAGAAGTGGTTTTTTATCGTTTTTAAGGGCATGGAAGTTGTTATCCAACAATGGGGTAGTAATGATGTTTGAAACACTTGAAGAAGCCCAAAAATCAGCAGAATTGCACATAATGAAAATGCATTTCGTTTACGATGAAGAAGTAGAGATTTTGAAGTAAGGTAATTGTACAAATGTACAAAAACGATATTTAAAGTGTTTGATAATGTTTTTTGTATTAATTTTGTTGGATAAAATGTCAATCCAATGAAAGAGATACATACAAACGATGGTAAACGAGGTGGTTGGCTTGTGGGTAAAAAACATTATAGTAAGATTGGAGAACCTTTAGGTGGAATTAAAGCCATAGTAAAAGATACAGGAAAGATAGTAGAGTTAGAAGGTGGTGAAACAATTATCACAGCAGAAGCATCAAAAAAACATTGGAAAGAGTTATCCAAGATTAATCAAGATGGTGGTGGTGTGGCTATAGGACCACCAAACGAACCATATGATGAAGATCCAGAAGAATATTCTTCAGGTGGAACGATAATTGATTTTAATCCCAATCATACACCAAGTAAGAAAATAATCAACTACGCAAAGAATTTAAAGTCAAAACACCCAGAAATTTGGAGTGTTGCTGGAAATATTTTTGGCAACCAAGCATTTGAAAACTTATGTAAAGTAAGTAAAAGGGGGTATTGGCTTGATTCAGAAAAATGGATGTATATCAAATGGCAATCATATATTGCAAGACATAAGCAAGATTTTCAACTTAAAGGAGTAGTTGCGATGTTGAAATGGGCTGATAAAATTAACAAAGGTTTCGATTATATGAAAAGTGTAATTGAATATAAAATATCGAATTCTAATCACAAACCAAAGATGGCAAAGACAAAAAAACTAAAAGATGGTGGAATTGTAAACAATTCAAAACCATTCACTTGTGAGATTTTTGATAAGGATGGTGTAAGAAAGATTGACAAAGAAAGTATCGAAAAAGTAACATTGTGTACATCAGAATTGGAACAAACAAAGACATTTCATATTGATGATGATGGAAACTATACACCAGCAAGAAAAGCTTTACACAAAGAGATTATTGGACATTTTAAAAAACATGTAACTTGTATAACTGATGGCAAACCAATTGCTATTTTACTTGGTGGTTCACCAGCATCCGGGAAATCAACATTCCTTAAAAAATTCAGACCTTACTTATTGTCTAATTCAATATACAAAGTTGATGCAGATGAAGTTAGGGCAATGTTACCTGAATATAAAGGATGGAATGCAAATTCAACCCAACAAGAAACAGGGGATATTGTTAATACTTTAATTTCTGACAGGTCGGTAGGTGTTCCTTGTAAATTTGATTTCATTTACGATGGAACAATGACCAATTTAAAGAAGTATAAAGCACTTATTAATATGCTTAAAGAGCAAGGTTACGAAGTGTTTGTAATTTTCATGGAACCTATTGAAAAGAGTATAATTGTCAAAAGGGCAATGGAAAGATATAGGAAGACTGGTCGTTTCGTTCCAGAATTTGTGATTGATGAATTTTATGAAAAAGGCGAAAAGAATTTACAAGAGTTAAAAGATATGGTTGATGGTTATATAGTAGTAAATTCTAAAAATTATGACTATTCAATTTCAGAATCTGGTGGAAAAGACTTGCCAAATGAAAGAATTTATTCAAAGTTGGGTTATAAGTTGAAGATGAAAACAGGTGGTAAAATACCTACACCAAATGGTTATTACTGGAAGTATAAAAAATCACTTGAAGACCATAAATTTAAAACAAGTGAATACTTCAAAAACACAAAGAGTGCATTAGATTACATATTAAGTACACCAATTGAACAAGCAGTTTTATGTGATTGTAATAATGAAATTTGTTATATTTACAATAAAGAAAAATTTAAAGATGGTGGAACTATATCAGCGCAAGATGATTTATCTTTATCAATAAAGGCTTTTATGGAAAACTATTTTATTAAAGCTGTTGAATTTTCTGAAAATCAATTAGTTATAAACAAGTTAGAGCAATTTAAAACAGACTCAATTGAAGATAAAGAACAGAAATCAATTATTAGTTCAGCAATTGAAAACTATAAAAAATCCGTTTAATATGGAAATCGAAAAAATAAGAAAAGCCTATTCAGCAGCCAATGAGTTGATTGGGTTATTGACATCATCATATGGTGATAAAATAAGGAAAGAACATCCAGAGTTGGTTGTGTTAGCCGAGAATACATTGATTAAATACCAACCAATCATTAAAGAATTCAAATTAAACGATGAAAAAGATGAAATAGTCTTAAAAATGTTGGAAGATTTGGATGAATCAAAACAAACACTTAAATTCATAGAAGAATCAGATAGAGAATCTTTGAAATTAATAAATGACATAATCGAAAAGACAAGTAAAGAGCTTCAAAACCAAATAACTTACGATCCATTGACATTTTTCAATAATTATGGATTTGCAATGGTAGCACCAATGATTGAAAATGTCGTTAACCCATCTGAAATTGTAAAAAATGAGAGATTTGTACAATGGTTTGCTAATAGTAGATGCATTGACGAAAAAGGACTTCCAAGAATAGTTTATCATGGAACAGGTTATGATGAATTCGATTCTTTTTCATTTGATAAATTTCCGGGAAGTTACTTTGCTGAAAATAAATCGTATTCAGTTTGGTTTTCAAAAAATACAGGTAAAGGAAATGGAAAGATTTTCAAAGTGTTTCTAAGGATAACTAAACCGATGGATCTTACAGATTTCAAAGTTGATAAAGTAGAATATGAAGAATTTGTAGAATATATCAAAGTGAAATATGGATATACTTTACCACCAAGTAAAAATTTGAAAGCTGCATCAAAACACAACAATGGATTATGGGCATGGCAATATTTGAGAATGGGTGTTGATTGGTTAAGGTTCATTAAGAATAATTCAGATTTTGATGGAATTCACTATTACGAAAACAATCCGAGCGATGTTGATATTAATGGAAATGAAGCCATTACACCAGCTTGGTTGGTGTTTAATAAAGAACAAATAAAAACTGCTGACGAAAGAAATTTCTTATTCAGTTTAAATTCAAAAATTATAACAATGAGAAACGGAGGTATGGTATGTTAATCAATGCAGAAGATATTATTATAATTAATGGAAACATTAAACTACCTAAATTGGGTGGTGGAGAAATAATTGGTAACGCAAATGCAAGGTTAGATAGGACAAGTGGAGTTGTTATAATGATTATAATGCATAATCATTCTTTCTATTCATTCAGGGTTGGTAAAATAAATATCAACGGACAATTGGATGAAATGAAAGAGTTTAAAGAAAAATCTGAAAAAGAGTTCTTTGAAGCAGTAAATTATTTTGAATCTTTGCAAGAGAAATATAAAAAGAAACCAGAAGAAAGTATTCCAAACGTAGGTTTATTCACTTTTGTAAAAGAAAGTTTTGCCAAGAATAATTTCTTACCTAATGTTAAATTATCAGATACAAACATATCAATTGACATACCATTCGATGAAGTGATGAATTATTTTTCACCACCACAAAACAAGAAGTATGGAAGATTGGATATGACAAAATCCAAAGAAAAAAAATACGAATCTATTTTTTCAAAATACGCACTTAAATTTAGTAAAGAATTAAGTGAAAAATATGCAAAAGAAAATGGATATAATGTTGAAGCAGTAGGCATTTATGAAATGACACCATATTCTAATTCTGAAACTAATGATGGTGGAGAACAACCAGAAGATATAAATAAAGAGCAATTAAGCCCAGAAGACATTGAAAGTGAAGAATTGAAGCCACAAGACAAAAAACCAAAAGACAAAGGTAAAAGCCCAGATGATGACAATGGAGAACCCGGAGAAGATGGAGAAGATGGAGAAGATGGAAATGATGGAAATGAAAAGGGCAAAGAC
>Ga0214164_1000471_pt1 | contig 26369 bp, 26 predicted proteins | sample TroBogepilimnion_13_FD_153003 | JGI IMG/M metagenome (GOLD analysis project Ga0214164, IMG submission 153003) | Freshwater microbial communities from Trout Bog Lake, WI - Practice 03JUN2009 epilimnion v4 | ecosystem: Environmental > Aquatic > Freshwater > Lake > Epilimnion/Euphotic zone ...
CATCAGCCAAGGTTCGAAGAAGAGATGCCGAGAACTCCTTCGTAGCTAGATCACTCTCATCGTTCATGAGATCGCGGCGAAGGGTGGCAACAAGTGCTTGTTGAGTAATCGCACGCTCTGGCGTAATGATCTCGGAATCTTCGGAAGAGGTGCCGTGAATGTAATCGTAGATCTCTTCAAAGTAGCGAGATGGGTAGGAGTCCTCTTCCTGAGAAGCGGTGAGAATAAGCCTGGTTTTGGCTCGTGTGAGCGCTACATAAAGGAGGCGTCGTTCATCTTCAATCAGTCCAGCACTTGTACTTGCGGCGATCTGATCTCGAGCGGTTAACCCGGTCCGTACCGCTTCAACCAATCGTTCAGAGCCGAGGAGTGAGCCACGTTCAGCGAAATTTGGCCAACTGCCCTCTTGAAGACCAGCGACTGCAACGAGATCCCACTCCTGCCCTTTTGCGGAGTGCACGGTCGTCAAAGTGACAACTTCTTCGCGCTGAGCCCGATATGAGATGGCATCGCTGAGGATTCGCTCTTGCATGAGTTGATCGATAAAGAGTTGTGGGGTTGCGTGGGCCATGCGATCGGTGAAACGTCGCGCAGATTCAAAGAGTTGGATGACAGAATCAAGATCGCGATCAGCTACGGCGCCACGCGATCCACCAGCGAGCGCCCGTGAGCGCCAGAGTACGGGGATCGGTTGACCTTCGTAGTTCTTGGCATGTGACCAGATCGCCCATAAGAGTTCGGTGAGATCATTACGGACTTTACGACCAGCACGTATGAGATCGCGTAATCGCACAAGTGGAAGAATCTGATGATCTTCGACCTCGCTGATGGGATCAGTAATCGCATCAATCATCATCTGTGTCGTCGAACGAAGATCACCCTCTCTTCGAGCCTTGCTCAGCGTGAGGCGAATCTGTCGAAGAGTGATCGAATCTGCACCACCGAACTCGGTAAGGAGTAACTCTTCAATCTTTGGCCAATGCGATGTTGTGAGCAAGGATGGATCGATAATGAGTTGAGCGATATCAAGAATCGGTCTTACCGCAGGGTTATCTGCAAGAGCCGTAGCTTGGGCATCGATGGTGAGTGGAATGCCACTCTGCGCGCAGGCACGTTGAATCGCACTGACTTGATCCCCGGGGGTGCGGACCAGGATCGCCATCTCAGACCATGGCAGGCCATCTTCTAGATGTGCACGACGTAATTGGTAGGCGATATGGCTCGCCGCAGCTGATTGGTTGGCAAATTTGCCAATATCAATACCTTTTTTGTGATCCGTGCGATCGGCGGGATTAGCTTTATCTCCGCGATTTGCACCATTTCTGCGGGCTCTTGCTGGGTTCTGGGATCGAAATCCTGCGGCGATCTCGGCCCCAAGATCAGTGATTGATCTGCTTCCGCGGTAGCGAGTTGTGAGAGTGAGGGTTGCACCTACATAACTCTTTATCCATGCTGTCACTCCATCTGGATCTGCACCACGGAATCGACCTACTGCAGAATCGGGATCTAGGAAGAGGAGAAGTTCTGGGATTTCAAGGAGTGCGAGAAGTTCACGCTGGGAGCGATCACTCTCTTGGAATTCATCAATCATCACTACCTTGAAACGGTTGCGATAGAGCGCGAGAAGATCGGGATCGCTCTTTAACCGATCGATCGCTTCTACGATAACAGAGGATGGATCGATCCGGATCGGTGAATCTGTGACCGTTCGATTTCGAAGTTGCATCGAGTTGTAATAAGCAGCCCAGAACCTAGCGCCACCATCCCAATATGGTTCGCGTAACTCTGACCCTAACTTCTGGAGATCTTTCGCTGTCAACCCAAGTTCGGTTGCGCGCGATATGAGGTCGCGGACTTCACGGATAAAGCCTCGGGTCTTCTGGGCTTCTTCAAGATCTGAGTGCCATGGAATCTCTGAATGTTCATTCTGAAGAAGTTCTTTAATATAGGCATCTTGTTCGGCACCTGAGATCAGGATGTACGAGGGATCTTCAGGGCGTAACTTCTCGTTGAGGATAGAGAAAGCCAGTGAGTGAAATGTACGAGCAAGTGCTTCGAAGGAGGTAGCTCCGGATGCTTGGGCAATCTCATCTCGTAGATCAGATGCGCTCTCGCGACCGTATGTAAGAATCAAGAGTGAGGATGGATCTAACCCATCTTGAACGCGATCAATTGCGGCACGAATAAGAGTCGAACTCTTTCCACTTCCGGGACCACCATAAACTGCGACGCGACCTCGTGCTGCGAGGACGGCATCTTGTGAGGCATCGGGTTGGAGCGTCTTCGTGCGAATAGGACGGCGAAGGAGGGTGAGTGTGGGATCGCTCCCCTGCTTCTGTGCCATAGCCCCTATCTAAGCGAATAGGGCTGACATCCAAGCGCTACGGCGCGGATATCAGCCCTAAATGGCTTACTTCACTTCAGGTTTAGTTATCGACGTTCTGGTTGGTGCGCTTGTTACGTGAGGTTAGGCGACCACGCTCGTTCTGGTCCAAGATCACCTTACGGACACGAACGTGCTTTGGAGTAACTTCCACGCACTCATCTTCGCGACAGAATTCAAGTGCCTGCTCCATGTTGAGTAGACGAGGCGGAATGATCTTTTCAGCATCATCGGCGCCAGATGAACGCATATTGGTGAGCTTCTTTTCGCGAACGATATTGACATCCATATCTTCGGTACGAGAGTTCTCGCCACAGACCATACCTTCGTAGACCTCGGTGCCGACTTCAAGGAAGATCGTTCCGCGTTCTTGAATGCCACCAACTGCATATGCAGTGATAACTCCGCGACGATCAGCAACAAGTGATCCGCTGATACGCGTACGGATCTCGCCATGCCAATTCTCGTAACCATCGAAGACGTGGTGAAGAAGTCCGGTTCCGCGAGTTTCAGTAAGGAACTCGGTACGGAATCCGATGAGGCCACGTGATGGAACCTTGTAATCCATGCGGATCCAGCCGGTGCCATGGTTAACCATCTGCTCCATGCGACCCTTACGAAGTGCCATGAGCTGTGTGACAACTCCGAGGAACTCATCTGGAATATCGATAGTGAGACGTTCCATTGGCTCTTGCAGCTTGCCATCGACAGTCTTCACAACTACCTGTGGCTTTCCAACAGTAAGTTCGAAACCTTCACGGCGCATGATCTCAACGAGAACTGCGAGCTGAAGTTCGCCTCGCCCTTGAACTTCCCATGTATCTGGGCGGTCAGTATTTACAACGCGAAGTGAGACGTTACCGATCAACTCTGCATCGAGACGGTTCTTCACCTGGCGCGCAGTTAAGAGCTTTCCTTCTTGGCCTGCAAGCGGAGAGGTATTGATACCAATGGTCATAGAGATCGATGGCTCATCAACGATGATCGGAGGAAGCGCATGTGGGCGTTCTAGATCAGCGAGAGTTTCACCGAGGGTAATAGTCTCGATACCGGCGATCGCCACAATATCTCCAGGGCCAGCTTGTGTAGCAGGTACGCGCTCAAGGCCATTGGTGATGAGGAGTTCAGAGATCTTCACTCGCTCACTTGATCCATCTGCCTTCATCCACATGACGGTCTCACCCTTTTTGATGACACCTTCACGGATACGACAAAGTGCGAGACGACCGAGATATGGCGAACTATCTAAGTTCGTCACGTGTGCTTGAAGCGGTGCATCCTCGTGATAGGTAGGAGCTGGAATAGTTTTGAAGATGACATCAAAGAGCGCATCAAGATTTGGAAGATCTGGCATCTCGCCATTGCCAGGGCGATTCATAGAAGCGCGTCCAGCCTTTGCAGATGCATAGACGATTGGGAATTCAATCTGCTCTTCCGTCGCATCGAGATCTAAGAAGAGACCGTATGCCTCATCCACAACCTCTGGAATACGTGAGTCTGGGCGGTCAACCTTATTGATAACCAAAATAACTGGGAGGTTCTTGCTCAGCGCCTTGCGAAGTACGAAGCGAGTCTGAGGAAGTGGACCTTCAGATGCATCCACGAGCAAGATCACGCCATCGACCATTTCAAGTCCGCGCTCTACTTCGCCACCGAAGTCGGCGTGGCCTGGAGTATCGATGATGTTAACGGTCTGAGATCCACGCAAGATCGATGTGTTCTTGGCAAGGATGGTAATTCCCTTTTCGCGTTCGAGATCCATCGAGTCCATGACGCGGTCGCGGTTCTCGCCCTCTTTCTGGTGTTCAGAGAATGCACCAGATTGAGTGAGCATCGCATCAACAAGGGTCGTCTTGCCATGGTCAACGTGGGCAATAATCGCCACATTTCGCAGGTCATCGCGCTTCTTGAGTTCGCCAGTTATGTAAGGGCTCTTCTCGTATTTGATCTTAGACGTGTTAGACATGTTAGACATTGAACCTAAATTCCACTACATCACCATCGGCCATTACATACTCTTTACCTTCTATACGGACTTTTCCGCGAGCACGGGCCTCTGTCATTGAACCTGCTTCGAGCAAATCACCAAAGGCCACAATTTCAGCCTTGATGAAACCTTTTTGGAAATCGGTGTGAATCACACCCGCCGCAGCTGGTGCGGTATCCCCCTTATGAATTGTCCACGCACGTGACTCTTTCGGGCCGGCGGTGAGATATGTCTGAAGTCCTAGAGTCTCAAAACCGACACGAGCAAGAGTTGCAAGGCCTGGTTCATCCATTCCAATCTCTTTCAAGAGTTCGAGCGCATCTGCATCGTCGAGTTCGGCGAGCTCAGCCTCGGTCTTTGCATCAAGGAAGATCGCCTCAGCCGGAGCAACGAGCGCTTGCAATTGTGAACGGAGTGCAGCATCTCCGAGTTCGGATGCATCGACATTGAAGACATAGAGGAATGGCTTCGTTGTCATCAATTGAAGTTCGGCGATCGCAGCTAGATCGACCTTTGACCCGGCGAGCAACTTTCCATCATTCAAAACTTTTTGTGCCTCTTTTACCGCTTCGATAACGGCGGCTTTCTCCTTGTTGATGCGGGCTTCCTTCTCTAATCGTGGAAGGGCCTTCTCAATTGTCTGGAGGTCAGCGAGCGCAAGCTCGGTATTGATCACTTCAATATCTGATGCTGGGTCGACGAAGTTCGCGGTACGTTCACCTTCGCGCGTGACATTCTCATCCTTGAATACGCGGATGACCTGACAGATCGCATCGGTCTCGCGGATATTTGCTAAGAATTTATTGCCAAGGCCTGCACCTTCAGAGGCACCCTTGACGATGCCGGCGATATCTACAAAGGAGACTGCGGCCGGAAGAATCTTCTCGGATCCAAAGATCGTGGCCAACTGGGCGAGGCGAGGATCTGGTACCCCGACGACCCCAACATTGGGTTCGATCGTTGCGAAGGGGTAGTTCGCCGCCAAGACGTTGTTCTTGGTCAAGGCGTTAAAAAGGGTCGACTTTCCCACATTGGGCAGTCCGACGATTCCGATTGAGAGGCTCACGAGGAGTAGAGCCTACGGTGCTTTGTCAGTCTTCCCTGCCAAGATGAGGCTATGAGCCCAGTGATATCTATCCTTCTCGCCTTTGGCACGCTTATTCTCGGCCTCCTCGCTGGTTTTTCCGCTGGCCGACGCACCTCGTCGGGGCTTGCAGGTCAATTAGCGACCGAGAAGAGCAAATCCGAACTCCTCACTTCACAACTTCAGAGCCTTCGCGCCGAGAATGAGGATAAGACCAGACTCGATCAATCTCTCAAAGAGGTCAGGCAGACGATCGCCACTCTGACTGCGCAGGCACAAGATGCTGAAGTAAAACGAGCGAGCGCCGAAGCATCGATCAAAAGCACCATCGAGACGATGAAGAATGGCAATGAGCACCTTCTGCGTGAGACGACCAAGCTTGCAGGTGCGCTCTCAAATTCACAGAGCCGAGGCAAGTATGGCGAGGCCCAACTCGAGATGATCTTAGAGTCCTCTGGTCTGCTGGAAGGTATCCACTTCTTCAAGCAAGATACTCGCACCTCTGCGGTTGCCAATTCGGCTCGTCCAGATATTCGCATCGCTATCCCGGGTGGCTCTGAGATCTTTATCGACTCAAAGTTCCCCTTCGATCGATTCCTCGAGGCAGTTGGTGAATCAGATCCAGCACTTCGTCGATCACTGATGGAGTCTCATGCTAAAGATCTCCTGGGCCATGTCAACGATCTCGCCAAGAAGGGTTATCAGAACGAGGGCAACTCCCCCGACTACGTAGTGCTCTTCGCTCCCTTTGAATCGATTTTGAGTGAGGCGCTAGAGGTTGATCCACAACTTCTCCATAAAGCCTTTGAGAAGGGCATCACGATTGCGACGCCAACAACGATGATGGCGCTCCTTCGCACCGTTGCTTATGTATTTAGCCAATCTGATATGGCACGCAATGCCTCAAAGATCACCGAACTCGCAGGCGATCTCCTTAAGCGGATCAGTCGCGTACATACCAAGATCGCTACTCTCGGTAAGAGCATTAAGAGTTCAGAGCGAGCATTTAACGACCTCGTTCAATCCGCTGAAGAGAATATGCTCCGCCCCGCTCGCAAGATGGTCGCTCTTGGTGTACCGACTCCAGCGAAGATTGGCTCTCTCGATGAGGTTGAAGATGATGTACGCGCAATTAAGAGTAAGCAGCTAGAACTCTCAGAGTTCGGTGGCGAGGATATTGATGAGATCGAGGATGGTTTAGAGGATAATGAGTAACGTGAATATGAGTGCGAAATCAAAGCTTCCCTCGATCGATCAGATCAAGAAGCCGATCAAAGGCCCTGGCCTCACAGCTCCGGGCATCGTCATTCTTCAAGCCCTCTTCATTCTCATTGTTGAGACCTTTGAGTATGCAATCGGAAAGATCGGCACACTTACTGGCATCGCCCTCTTGCTCTCGATCGCTGGTGGCATCTACCTCGGTCGCAAAGGTACTGAGTTCATCAACGCGGTAAACCCACCGCTCGCCCTCTTCTGCGCCACTGTGATCGTGCTCTGCACCTTGGGTGGTGTTGGACTGCATATTGCACGTCTTGGTTTGGATCTTGTGACAACCCTTGCCGCACTCGCGCCCTATCTCGCTATCGGCGCACTAATCTCGTGGGGAAATTACATCCTGAAGAGCCGCGCAGCTCGCGCTGCATAAAAAGAGTAAGCGAAAGCGTTACTTACCAGCTGCCTTCAAATCTTTACGAAGCTCTGGTGGCAAGGCAAAGAGGAGATGTTCCTCCATCGCTGTCACAGTCTCAACATCGGCATAGCCACGGCGAGCTAACTCTTTCAAGAGATCCTCGACTAAAATTTCAGGAACTGAGGCTCCACTACTGACGCCGATGGTCTCAACGCCATCAAACCATTCATCTTTAACCTCTGCGGCGTAATCGATGAGGTAGCCAGCGCGTGCGCCATACTCCTTCGCCACTTCAACCAGTCGAACTGAGTTCGATGAATTAGTTGAACCAACGACGAGAACGAGATCTGCAAGTGGTGCGATCTGCTTAATAGCGACCTGGCGATTCTGTGTTGCATAACAGATGTCATCAGATGGTGGGTCCATCAAATTTGGGAAGCGCTGCTTCAGTGCAGCAACGGTCTCAAGTGTCTCATCGACAGAGAGTGTGGTCTGTGAGAGCCAGGCGACGCGTGATTCATCACGAACCTTCAAATCTTTAATGCTATCTACGCCATCAACGAGTTGAACATAATTTGGGGCTTCACCCGCAGTTCCCTCAACCTCTTCATGACCTTCGTGGCCAATCAATAAGATATCGAGATCTTCTTCGGCGAAGCGTCGCACCTCATGGTGGACCTTGGTAACGAGTGGGCAGGTGGCGTCAATAGTCTTGAGTTGGCGAGCAGCAGCCTCTTCATGCACGGCGGGCGATACACCGTGAGCCGAGAAGACAACCGTTGCGCCCTCTGGCACATCCTTCGTCTCTTCTACAAAGATTGCGCCACGTGCCTCGAGTGTTGAGACCACATGCTTGTTGTGAACGATCTGCTTGCGGACGTAGACCGGGGCGCCGTAGAGGTCGAGCGCCTTCTCAACGGCGATGACGGCACGATCGACACCTGCGCAATACCCGCGCGGTGCAGCTAAGAGAACACGCTTACCCATGGTCCCTAGCCTATTAGAGTTCGCTCATGCTCGAGAACTCAGCGCAGGAACCCCTTCCGGTTCGTGTCATCTCTGAGGCGATCGGTGATTACCTGAGCAAGTTAGGCCCAGTCTGGATCGAAGGCGAACTCTCAGAGGTCACCGTCCGGCCAGGGGCACAGATGGTCTTCATGCGCCTTCGAGATACCAGCGCTGATATGAGCCTTTCGATTATGTGCCATAAGTCAGTCCTTGAAGCGGTCAATCCATTGCCAGCAAATGCCCGAGTGGTGATGTACTCAAAGGTCTCTTGGTATGGAAAGAGTGGATCACTCTCCATGAACGTTAAGGAGATTAGGCAGGTCGGAGTCGGCGAACTCCTAGCTCGATTAGAAGAGCTGAAGAGCAAACTCGCAGCCGAAGGACTCTTCGCTGCTGATCGCAAGCAAGACCTACCCTTCCTTCCCAATGTCGTCGGCCTGATCTGTGGGCGCAACTCCGATGCCGAACGCGATGTCATTGAGAATGCGAAACGTCGTTGGCCAGCCGTCCGATTTGAGATCCGTGAAGTTGCGGTTCAAGGCGCTGCCGCCGTCACTGAAGTCTCACAGGCGCTACGCGAGTTGGATGCAGATCCAGATGTAGATGTCATCATCATTACTCGTGGTGGCGGATCGTTTGAAGATCTCCTCCCCTTCAGCGATGAGATGCTCGTTCGTTTAGTATCCGAAGCGTCGACCCCGATCGTCAGCGCCATAGGTCACGAGAAGGATGCGCCACTGCTCGATCTCGTTGCAGATTGGCGCGCATCTACTCCGACCGATGCCGGCAAGCGAGTTGTTCCGGATCTGATGGAGGAGCTCACGAAGATCACCCATCTCCAAGAGCGTTCGCTGAGATATCTGAAGAATATGTTGACCTCTGAGATGAGCAGCATCGCTGCGATCAGAACCCGACCAATCTTTAAGGATCCCTACACAATCATCACATCTCGAGCCGAACAGGTCGGAAATCTCCACACTCGCGCACATCGTGCGATGGAGGCTGAGTTGGCTATTGGGCGTGAAGACCTTGACTCCCTCAAAGCGCAGTTAAGAACGCTCTCTCCCCAATCCACCCTGGATCGCGGTTATGCCGTCGTCCTCACAGATCAGGGTGAGATCGTTCGCAAAGCCTCTGCTCTCAAGGCTGGCGATCACATCAGTATCAAAGTTGCCGAAGGTGTGGTCGCTGCCACAACTGATGCCGCCCTCTAGCGCAGATGAAGGAGTAGATTTAACGTCATGGCCGAGAAGAAGCTTTCCTATGAAGAGGCTCGTGATGAGCTCGCTGATGTCGTCGCTGAACTCGAATCTGGCCAATCCTCCCTAGAAGATTCACTCAAACTCTGGGAACGTGGCGAGTTGCTCGCCAAGATCTGCCAAGAGTGGCTCGATGGCGCAAAGGCAAAGTTAGATGCTGCAAAGGCCAGCAGTAAAACCGGTGAGAAAGATGCCTGAGTTCATCTTTGAAGATTTACTCCCGCTAGGCCCTGATAAAACTGAGTATCGATTGATCTCGAAAGATGGAGTCTCTACCTTCACGGCGAACGGTCAAGAATTTCTTACCATCACACCTGAAGCGATCACAGAACTTACATCCGCTGCGATCCACGATATCTCGCATTACCTGCGCGATGAGCATCTTGAACAATTAGCAAAGATCATGACCGATCCAGAAGCTTCACCTAATGACCGCTTCGTCGCCCTCGACTTACTCAAGAACGCAAATATTTCTGCTGGTGGAATTTTGCCAATGTGCCAAGACACCGGCACGGCGCTTGTTATGGGCAAGAAGGGTCAACGTGTCCAGACCACAGAGAAGGATGAGATCTCAATCTCTCGTGGCGTCTACGACTCCTACACTCAACTCAACCTTCGCTACTCACAGATGGCCGCTGTAACGACATGGGAAGAGAAAAACACGGGAAATAATCTTCCAGCTCAGATCGAGGTCTACTCGGACTCTGATCATCCAGATGAGTACAACTTCCTCTTTATCGCCAAGGGTGGCGGTAGCGCGAATAAATCCTTCCTCTATCAAGAGACGAAAGCAGTGCTCAACCCAACATCGTTTATGCGCTGGCTCGATGAGAAACTTCGCTCACTTGGCACAGCTGCCTGCCCGCCGTACCACCTCGCCATTGTTATCGGCGGAACGAGCGCCGAGCAGACCGTGAAGACCGCAAAGTTAGCCTCGACCCATTACTTAGATTCACTTCCAACCACCGGAAACGCTCAGACCGGTCGCGGCTTTAGAGATCTCGACCTTGAGAAAGAAGTCCTCGAACTCACTCGCACTCTAGGTATTGGCGCTCAATTTGGCGGAAAGTACTTCTGCCATGATGTTCGAGTAGTACGCCTACCTCGCCACGGCGCATCCCTACCGATTGCAATCGCAGTCTCCTGTTCGGCCGATCGCCAGGCGAAGGGAAAGATCACGAAAGAGGGAGTCTTCCTCGAGAAGTTAGAGCGCGATCCAGCCCGATTCCTACCTGAAACTACCGATGCTCATCTCGATGACAATGTCGTGAAAATCAATCTTAATCAACCGATGTCCGATCTTCTCAAGATTCTGACCCAGTATCCGATTAAGACTCGATTAGAACTCACCGGCACCATGGTCGTTGCGCGAGATCTCGCCCACGCCAAGCTCAAAGAGCTCTTAGATTCTGGGAAAGAACTCCCCCAATACTTCAAAGATTATGCGGTCTACTACGCAGGTCCAGCAAAGACTCCCGTTGGTTATGCATCTGGTTCTTTTGGTCCGACAACTGCCGGTCGCATGGATTCCTATGTCGAGCAATTCCAAGCAGCAGGTGGATCGATGGTGATGCTTGCTAAAGGAAATCGCTCAAAGGCCGTGACAGATGCGTGCAAGAGCCATGGTGGTTTCTACCTCGGATCCATAGGCGGTCCGGCGGCTAGGCTCGCACAAGATTGCATCAAGAAAGTTGAAGTGCTCGACTACGCTGATCTAGGTATGGAGGCGGTCTGGAAGATTGAGGTTGAGAACTTCCCAGCCTTTATCGTCGTTGACGACAAAGGAAATGACTTCTTCGCCGAGACGAGCAAGCCGCTGACTATTGGTCTAAAGCCTGCCGGCAATTAATTTTTAGTAGTTGCCGCTTCGACGGTGTTTAGCGAGCGCCACGCACGGAGTTCCGTAGCGGACGCTGATATAGCGAAGTCCCCACTTGATCTGAGTAATCGGGTTAGTGCGCCAATCCATGGCGATCACTTCCATCTTGTCAGCGGGAAGCGCCTGCGCGATTCCATGCGCTCCACTTCGATGGTTATGGGCTTTAAAGTTCCAATGGCTTTCGGCATTCCAGAGCGCATCTAGGCAGGCGACCTGAGATGAGTCCCACTTGTATGTAGCATCGATCAGAGTCTGGGCGACCTGCTGGGCGCCAGTCGGCGTCTTCGCCAATTCAACCTGAGCCGAAGCGAGCGCAACCAAAGACATCTGGTGGGCGCTGATGGCAGGAACCGTCCCTGGGTCAACAAGACCAGGAGAGAGTGGTGGATTGGTAGTCGAGACCGCCAAAGCTTGATCACCTGTCAGTGCCGTACCGGAGTTGGGTGAGGCGACGGGTGAGGAGTTTGGTAAGACAAGATCTCGGTGGAGTGAGACCTCAGCAAAAGTGGTATCGGTGATGGCCAAGATGGAGACCAAGAGGGCAGCTCCCAGGGCGATGGCAGATTTTCTCATCGGAAAATTCCAACGGTTATTCATGGTCGCGCTCCTTCCTGCTCAACTGACAGGTTAAAGAGTTACATCCATGTGAATGATCGGCAAATTTAGCCTTGCGTAAAGGGGGATAAAGTTTTTACTCACAGTTTTGGGGCCTTGCAAAAGTGCAGGTCAGCCCCTAAAGAATGGCAAATGTCCGATTTGTCCGCTCAGCCTTTTTTCAGGCCGATTTTCGAGCAGATCAAGCGTTGAAGTTGATCGGCTCTTCCAGCATCTCTGTGACGAGGGCGGCGATTGCCGACCGTTCGGACCGGGTCAAGGTGACGTGGGCGAAGAGTGAATGGCCCTTCAGTGATTCCACGACCGCCGCAATTCCATCGTGGCGACCAACCCGCAAGTTATCTCGCTGGGCGATGTCGTGGGTGAGAACGACTCGTGAGCCTTGGCCGATTCGAGAGAGGACGGTGAGCAGAACTCCTCGTTCGAGGGATTGCGCCTCATCGACGATGACAAAACTGTCGTGGAGTGAGCGACCTCGGATATGGGTCAAGGGCAGAACCTCGATCAGGCCGCGATCGATGATCTCATCAATCACACTCTGACTAACTAAAGCGCCCAAGGTATCGAATACCGCCTGAGCCCAAGGAGACATCTTTTCGCCTTCAGAACCTGGCAGGTAGCCGAGCTCTTGTCCACCAACGGCGTAGAGCGGTCTGAAAATGACAACTTTCTTATGATGGCGTCGCTCAAGGACAGCTTCAAGTCCGGCACAGAGAGCGAGCGCAGACTTTCCGGTTCCGGCACGACCTCCGAGTGAGACGATGCCAATCTCGTTATCAAGGAGGAGATCGAGGGCGACTCGCTGTTCGGCCGAACGGCCATGAAGTCCAAATGCCGATCGATCGCCACGAACTAATTGGATCCGCTTATCGGGTGTAACTCGAGCAAGTGCACTTCCCTTTTCAGAGTGAAGAACAAGGCCAGTATGGACTGGATACTCTTTGCCGAGCTCGTGTGCAGTTCGATCATTTTCATAGAGCGAATCAATCACAGTTCCACCGACATTAACTTCAACGATTCCGGTCCAGCCAGCACTTGATGCCAACTCAGCTCGATACTCCTCGGCTTCGACGCCACAGGAGGATGCCTTCACTCGAAGTGGAAGATCTTTGGTGACAAGAACGACTTCTCGTCCTTCGGCCATCAAATTCTTTGCGATCGCCAAGATACGAGTGTCATTTGAACCATCACGTAAGAATCCTGAAGGCAGCGATGAGACATCGGAGTGATTCATCTCGACCCGCATCGAACCGCCTTGGTCGTTAATATCGATCGACTCATCGAGGCGACCATGCTTTATGCGAATATCGTCGAGCATCCGAAGAGCCGACCGAGCAAAGTAGCCAAGTTCTGGATGGTCTCGCTTAGTCTCAAGCTCACCGATGACAACGATCGGGATGATGACTTCGTGCTCGGCAAAGCGGGCCAGGGCCGCGGGATCTGCCAGGAGAACGCTGGTATCTAATACATATGTCTTGCGACCTTTATGGCTTTTTGCTTGGGCCAAGGTGGGTATCTCGCATTTCCAGGCGCAGTATTCGGTTCCGGGGGAATCGGACTTATAGCCCAAAAGGTAGAACTCGCCAGGGCGCGTGGGTCGGCGACACGCAGTTAGAGGAAGTTAAATTTTGATGACGGTTGCAGTGCTGACAATCACTGACCGAACCGGCGGTGACGCTGGGCATAGGCCCGCAGGGCTCGCAAGAAATCTACTCGACGAAAATCTGGCCAATACGCTTCACAGAAGTAGAACTCGGAGTGGGCGGACTGCCAGAGTAAGAAGCCAGATAGACGCTGCTCCCCCGACGTTCGAATCACGAGCTCGGGGTCGGGCATTCCCTTTGTATAGAGGTGCTTATCGATCTCATCGATTGTCAGATGCTCAGCGATTTCATCAGGGCTCTTATGATCATTAATTCCAGTTTTGATGTAGTCGCGAACGGCATCGACGATCTCTCGTCGTCCGCCATACCCAATCGCCACATTCACGACGATCTTTGAGCAACCCTTTGATTCCACCTCTGCTGCTGCAAGACGATCACGTAACCAGGGCGGTAGGAGATCGAGTGCACCAAGTGGGCGAATCTCCCACTTCTTCTGTGCGACCAAGTAATCAACTGCCCCAGCAATAATCTTTAAGAGCGCATCGAGCTCTTGTGCATCACGATTAAGATTATCGGTACTCAACAGCCAGAGAGTAATGATCGTGACATCGGCCTCTTCGCACCAATCAAGGAGTTCGACAATCTTCTCTGCGCCTTTTCGGTGGCCATCTTCGGGCCGGCCATAGTTAATCTTTGCCCAGCGACGATTGCCATCGAGGATGACTCCCACGTGATGCGGAGTCTGAGTTCGATCGAGTTGGCGTAGCAATCGCTTCTCGTAGAGGGGATAGATCAACGACTTGATCGCAGGTTTGATCTGATCGCGCAGAAGTCGTGATGCTACCGAGCTAGCCATGAGGTCTTACTGCTTGGCGGTAAAGGCTGCGAACTCTGCCACTGCCCGACGATCAGCGACAAATGAGGCAACTGGGAATGTGCCTGCGAGCATGTAGAAGACTGCAGTTTTCAAGGGCTTGCGAACTGCAAAGCAGTAATTGAAGGTAACCAAGACGTAGACCATATAAGCAAAGCCGTGGACGACTGCGATCGCTCGAATCAGGTTAGGGACATTGTCATTGGTGGCAGTTAACTTGATAGGAAGGTAGACCAGCCAAAGGAGCAGCGACATCACTCCAGCTACATTTGCCATCAGGCGAAAACGTGAGAGTGCGCCAGCTCTGTTTGCTTTGAGGAGGTTCATAGATTCACTCTATCGCGCCTACTGACGGCACGGTTATAAAACGGGGCAAAGAGCACCAAGATCGCCATGAACCACCAGGTGATGACGTAGGCGATGTGCTGCCAATAGAAGCCGCCAATAGGGTTTATCAGCTGCGGAGCCGGAATGCGGCTGCCCTTAATGAGGTTCCCTGCAGCATCGCTCTCACTGAGTGCACTCACATACCCATCAAAAAGTTGGTAGTTACCAACGCCAGCGACAAGGGCGGGATCCAAACGCGAGAGGGTTGTGGCATCACCATTTGCATGATCCTCATTTTGATGGGGATAGAGCCGCCCGGTGACGGTGATGAGGTCAGAACGATCAGGTAGGGATTGGTCGTTGAGGCCGCGAACTACAAGGATGGCTCGATCACGAGAGAGTGCCATGAGACCAACTCTGAGATCCGCGCTCTTATTCGATGCGAGCACCTGTAACGGTGCATCATAAAACTTTACATAGCTTCCGCTGAAGGTAACGAGGCGGTTGTAAGCAGCATCCCGAAGGTTATGGCCGGCTGCGGCTACGTTCTCTAAATTGATGACCGGCTTCTCTGGTTGAACTTTCGCTTGGTGTTGAACGGCCTGCGCGCGATGGAGTTGCCAGATTCCTAGCTCCGTGAAAGTGGCGCAGAGAATAAGGACGAAGAGGATCGAGCCGAACCTCTTGAGAAGTACGGAAGGAGAACTCATTCGGTTGGGCGATCATCCTGTTGAGAATTGTCGAGCGCTTCCTGACGGCTCTGCATCCGCTTGTAACGCCGATAGAAACTCACGCAGAGCAATGTGACTGCCAGCGTTAGGAAGATCATGGTAAATGATCCGACTAGGCCAACATTAATGTTCTGCGTTGAATCGCTCATAGGTGAAGTATCCCTTATCTGGCGCAGAAGATCCTCAGCTGGCAAGGACTGGCTAGACTTCTCATATGCGCCGTGAAGATGATCCTTATCTCAGGCAGCGCTATGGCATCCCAGAACCTTCTCGATTCAAGAAGTGGTTCACTCCAGCTCTCATCCTTCTGATCGTCGGAGGAGCTTGGCTCGCCTGGTCGGCCAATCACTACAGCCGCCCTGAGATTCGATCGACCCTCATCTCCTTCACGGCCCTAGATAAGTCACATATGCAAGTTCGCTACTCGCTCACTTTTCGAAGCTCGGCTAAGGCCCATCTCTGCCAACTGGTTGCTAGAGACTATGCAGCAAATACCGTCGGTGAGATTACCGATCGCTTCCCCGCAGGGACTTTCACTCCAGTCACCCTGGTAAGCGTGATTCCTACACGCGTTGCCGCGGTGAATGCTGCGATTATCAGATGTGCCCTTGCTTGAGTTGAAGTAAAGTTCCTTCTCTTATGACACCTTCAGATTCACCTCAGACCTGGCTCACTCACGAGGCGGCAGATCGCCTACGTGCTGAACTTGCCGACCTTGAAGGTCCGCGTCGCGTTGATGTGGTCAAGAAGATTGAGGCTGCACGTGCCGAAGGTGATCTCAAAGAGAATGGCGGCTATCACGCTGCCAAGGATGAGCAGGGAAAGATTGAAGCCCGCATCCGTCAGTTAAAGCACATGCTTGAGAATGCACATATCGGTGAGCCGCCCGCTTCAGCCGATGGCATCATCGGTCAAGGTATGAAAGTAACGGTCGATTTGATGGGCGATGAAGTTGTCTTCCTGCTTGGCTCACGTGAGATCGCAGTTGATGATCTCGATGTCTATTCGGAGAAGTCTCCGCTCGGTGGCGCCGTCCATGGGCAGAGCGTCGGTGCAACAGTGACGTACACCGCCCCAAATGGCCGAGAGATCTCAGTGACCATTAAGGCAGCGGAGTACCTCTAACTACTTATTGCTACTTATTGGTGTTCTTATAACGCCTAACGCTCAACGGCACAAAGATCGCCATGATCAAGACCATATACAGCAACGATGTTTGAATCGGGTGCTGGCTTGGGAAGGAGTTCTTTGTCGCGCCAAACATATTGTGGAAACCAAAGAGCTCGCGCACAGCAGCAACCATCGTTGAGACCGGGTTCCACTCGGCTACATATTGAAGTGGGCGTGGCATCGAGGTCGTCGAGGCGAAGGCATTCGATAAGAAGGTCAACGGGAAGGTGAAGAGGAAGCTGATATTTGCGACAACTCGCGCATCCTTCGCTACCAACCCAGCAAAGATCCCAGCCCAGCTCAAGGCGTAACCAAAGAGCAAGAGCATCAAGAAACCAAGACCAATCGTGAGAAGGCCTGATGTTGGACGCCAGCCCACAATAAAGCCAGCGGTTCCCATCACGGCAATAACAACAATATTGAGAAGGCCATCGCCGAGCGTCCGTCCTGTAACGACTGCAGCACGAGAGATAGGCAGGGATCGGAATCGATCAATCAAGCCCTTCTCCATATCTTGCGCCATACCTTGAGCAGTCGCAGCAAGCGTGAAGGTCACTGTCTGCACGAAGATACCTGGCATCAATAACTGCACATATCCGCCCTTAATCCCTGCGCCAAGGCCAGCGAAGACATAGCGGAAGAGCAGAACGAACATCACAGGTTGGATCGTGTTGAAGATAAGAACTTCAGGGACTCGAGCCAATTGCAAGAGCTGGCGCTTCATGATGATCAGTGAATCGCTTAACGCTCTCATTTGCGGCCTCCCTTCTTGCCTTTACCGACAGGTTCGGCGAGCACCTCTTCCGCCGCGTGGCCAGTAAGTGACATGAAGACATCATCGAGAGATGGGCGCTTAAGTGCGATATCGAGTGGATGAATCTTCGCTGAATCCAGCTCTCGCAAGAGTTCAACGAGGGATTCGCTTCCCTGCGAAACCGGTGTAGAAATCTTCCGAAGACCGGAATCGACAGATGATTGAGTCTTTCCGACTCGATCAGCAATCTCACGAGCAGCTGGGAGATCACTTTCAGCAACGACGAGCTCGAGTCTTTCTCCCCCGACTTGAGTCTTTAATTGATCTGACGTCCCACGAGCAATCACCTTGCCACGATCGATCACTGCAATCTCATCTGCAAGTTGATCTGCCTCTTCTAAATATTGTGTTGTGAGAAGAAGTGTGACGCCTTCATCGACGAGCGCTTCGATCACCTTCCACATCTCCATACGCCCGCGTGGATCTAATCCGGTCGTTGGCTCATCCAGGAAAAGCACCTTTGGGCGGATGATCAATGAGGCGGCGAGATCTAGCCGGCGGCGCATACCGCCCGAGAAAGTTTTTATAGGGCGCTTGGCAGCATCGGTAAGTGAGAATTGTTCGAGGAGTTCTTTAGCGCGAGCGTTCGCAGCTGAAGAACTCAGGTGGTAGAGCCGACCGAACATCACCAAGTTATCCCACCCGGTGAGCGTCTCATCGACCGCGGCATATTGACCAGAAAGTCCGATGATCTCTCGTACCGCCTTCGGATTCTTGATCACATCAATTCCGCCAACAGTGGCGTGGCCAGAGTCAGGTTTGAGCAATGTCGCGAGCACTCGAACGGTCGTGGTCTTACCCGCGCCATTAGGACCAAGGATGCTGAGGACGGTGCCCTCTTCTACATCGAGGGAGAGGTCATCGAGCGCCTTGACCTGGTTCTCGCCTTTTCCATAGCTCTTCATCAAATTCTCAGCGGTGATGCTCTTCATATCCACATTCTAGGCCGAGTTCGGGCCGAGTTATGGCGCGCATTCGGGAATATTGGGTGGTAACCTGCGGTTGAAAGTTCAACAAATTCCTCGATCTCACCCGCCGCCGCTCGAACTGCTCGGGGCGATCGATTCTCGATTTACTGGCACTTAAGAAGGGTTCTCATGTCCGCTGAAAAAGCCGCAACTCCTGCAAAGGGACAGCTCTCCCATAAGGAGATTATGTTCGTCCTCTCTGGCCTGATGATGGGCATGCTCCTCGCCGCTCTCGATCAGACCATTGTCTCGACCGCGCTCAAGAAGATCGTTGAAGATTTCAATGGCCTCTCCCACTACACCTGGGTAGTCACGGCCTACCTTCTTACCTCTACCGCGTCGACTCCGCTCTACGGAAAGATCTCCGACCTCTATGGTCGTCGCCCAGTCTTCCAATTTGCGATTGTTACATTCTTAATCGGATCATTCGCGGCTGGCGCTGCCACTTCAATGAACCAACTCATCGCCTTCCGCGCGATCCAAGGTCTTGGAGCGGGTGGATTAATGGCACTCACCTTCGTCATCATCGGCGACATTGTGAGCCCTCGCGATCGCGGCAAGTATCAGGGCTACTTCGGTGGCGTCTGGGGCCTCTCTTCTGTTGCTGGTCCACTACTTGGCGGATTCTTCTCTGATCACCACCATATCTTTGGCGTAGCTGGCTGGCGCTGGATCTTCTATATCAACCTGCCATTCGGACTTGCTGCGTTAGTCATCACAACCGCATCACTTCACATTCCAAAGGTCGTTAAGAAGCACAAGATTGATTACCTTGGTGCGCTCTTGATGGTTCTCTCAGTTTCAGCACTTCTGCTTGCGATCTCGGTCTACGGTCCTGAAAATGGTTGGACTGCAACCAAGACTTTGGTTGCCTTCGGGGCCTTCTTAGTGCTCTTGTTGGCATTTCTCTTCCAGGAGAGCCGTGCCTCTGAGCCAATCCTTCCACTGCGACTCTTTAAGAATCACACCTTCTCTACGACTTCGATTCTTGGCTTCATTATCGGTGCAGGAATGTTCGGTGCGATCGTGATGCTTCCGCTCTACCTGCAACTAGTAAAGGGCAATAGCGCGACCACATCAGGGCTGAAGTTAATTCCATTTATGCTCGGTATCGTCTCGATGTCGATCACATCTGGAAAGTTGATCTCAAAGCACGGTCACTACAAGCGCTACCCAATCATGGGCCTCACTCTGATGACAATTGGTATTCTCTCGATGTCTACCCTGAATGAAACAACACCGTTCTGGCGCCTTTCAATCTTCGCGATCTTGATCGGAGCGGGCCTTGGTCTTTCGATGCAGACGATCGTTATCGCACTTCAGAACTCAGTCGACTTCAAGGATATGGGTGTTGCGACTTCGTCGAATACCTTCTTCCGATCCGTCGGCTCTACCATTGGCGTCGCCATCTTCGGTTCTATCTACGCAAGTCGCCTTGCTCACTACCTGCCACTTGCAATTAAGAAGACTGTGATGGCAGATCCAACGGCCGTCACGCCAGATGTTGTAAAGAGTCTGGGTCAACTTCAGAATAACTCGGCCATCATCAAGACCCTGAAGCCCGCACTGCAACAGAATATCTTGCACGCATTTGTGCAGTCATTCCATGTTGTCTTCTTTGCAGCTGCGCCAGTAACGGCAATTGGCTTGATCTTCGCGCTCATCTTGAAGGAGGTACCACTTCGAGGTGGAGCCGAACATCACGCAGCGAAGACAGAAGCTGCAGGGGAAGCGCTCGCATAATTAAGATCACGAGAAGCCAACTGCCAAAAGAGGTCTTTGTCCTCTCGGCGGTTGGCTTCTTTGTTGCTATCGGCTATGGCCTGATAGTTCCGGCGATCCCGCTCTTTGCTAAAACTTTTGATGCCAGCGCGACCCAAGTTGGCTTTATCATCTCAACTTTTGCCTTTGCCCGTTTTGGATCGGGGCTGATCTCAGGAAAATTCGTTGATGCGATTGGTGAGCGACTAACACTCGGTGTTGGCCTAGGGATGGTCTCCATCTCATCCCTTCTCTGCGGCTTTTCGCAGTCCTACTGGCAACTTCTGAGCTTCCGAGCCGCCGGCGGCCTCGGGTCATCTATGTTCTCGGTATCGGCAAGCGCACTGTTGATGCGCTCCGTTAATGATGCTCAACGAGCGCAGGCACAATCAATTTACAACTCCGGCTTCCTTATCGGTGGAGTGATTGGGCCAGCTTTTGGTGGAGTCCTCTCTGCGATCTCACTTCGTGCACCATTCTTCGTCTACGCAACCACACTCCTTGCGGCCTCGGTTACCTCCTTCCTTTATCTCCATGAGAAGCGACTTGGAAAGTCCATAGCTAATAGTCAACAGAGCGAAGATCGAGTTCTCCTGCGTGATGCAATAAAAATTCGTACCTATCGAATCGCCTTGATCATCACATTCTTGGCAAATTGGATTCTATTTGGTCTGCGATCCTCGATCCTTCCGCTCTTCGTCACTAGCAAACTTCATCTCTCGACATCACTTCTTGGATTTGGTTTTACCTTTGCCGCCATTGCTCAAGGCTCACTACTTGTTACTGCTGGAAAACTCATTGATAGTCGCGGTAGGAAATTTGGATTACTCGTAGGTGCCACTTTGATATCTGCTGGAATGATCTTCTTAATTCTCGCAACACGCCAATGGTCCTACTTTGCATTGATGATTCTCTTCGGTCTAGGTGGCGCATTTATGGGAACCGCTCCGGTCTCTATCGTTGGCGATCTCTTCGGAGGAAGAGGTGGTCGCGTGATCGCGCTCTATCAAATGGCTGGCGACGCGGGAATGATCGTATGCCCAATAGTTGTGGGTTACCTCGTTGATCGTTTTTCGTACAAAACTTCTTTTGAAGTATCTGGTCTTCTCTTCCTCTTCGTGATAATTCTTGCCTTACAACTTCCTGAGACTCGAAAATCACAGAGCGCTCCACGCTCAGATTGAGCGCATTAGTTGAGGCTCAAGGCTCTCACCCATTAATCTACGGTGATGTTCAAGAGTAGATCGGCTATCGCCTGCGCTGCAGCGGCCTTAGCGTTCATTCTTGGTGGTCAATATCCTGCACATGCATCTCCATCGCTCTCCTCGGTCCAAGCGGAGATTACGAATCTCCAAGTCCAGGCAGCTGCGGCGGCTGAAGCAGGCCAACAAGCACAAGTAGAGCTTGGAAGACTTACTCGATCGCTTAACTCTGTGCAGCAGCAAGACTCCCAGCAGACTAAATCGATGGCCTCGCTCAAGCAATCTATTGGTGCAATCGCAAGGCAGGAGTACCAGAACAACGGCATCAGCCAGGGAATGTCACTTCTCTTCTCTTCAAATCCAACGCTCTACCTACAAGCGGCGGGATCCCTGAGTGTTGTCACTTCAAAGAAGGCGCTTCAACTTTCCCGCTACATGACGGCCGAACAGCGACTTCGCGCAACATCGCTCACTCTTAATGATCAATTGGCTCTCGTTGTTGCCGCAAAGGCAAAATATGCCAAACAAGAGGCACTGGCACAGAGTCGACTAGCGCAAGCCGAGGCGCTCCTTGCCAAATTAACTAAGGAGCAGCGTGATGCGCTTGCGAAGTTGCAAGCGAATCAAGATAACGCAGATCAACAAGCTTCTCTTGCTCTCGCTGCTCAAGGTGTGAAAGTGAGTGGCCGTGCCGGTATTGCGATTCGCTATGCACTTAAACAACTTGGTTCACGATATCGTTTTGGTGCAGCTGGCTTGGTCTATTGGGATTGTTCAGGTTTAACGATGCAAGCATTCGCCGCTGCAGGCGTCTCTCTACCCCACTCTGCCGCTGCCCAATCTAGTTACGGTAAGTACGTGCCGCTCAATAAGATTCAACCAGGTGACCTGATCTTCTTCGGTCGTCCAATTTCACACGTAGGTATTTACTACGGAAATGGCAAGATGCTCGATGCTCCACATACCGGCGCTCGAGTGAGAATCGAATCTTTCTCTTCATACTTTGGCGGCGAAAAGTTTGTCGCTGCACGCCGCTTCTAAAGCTACAGAGTTCGACCAGCTTCTTTCACGATATTACGAAGCATCGTTGGGAAGATCAGCGAATGGAAGGGTAGCACTGCTAACCAATAGAGCTGACCGCCGAGCCCGCGAGGTGAGAAGGAAGCCTCCTGAACCACCTTGGTCTTGCCATCTTCTTCTGAAACCTCAAAGGTGAGCCACGCCTTCCCAGGCAGGATCATCTCAGCGTAAAGGCGCAATTTTTTTCCTGGAATTAACTCTTCGACCCGCCAGAAATCAAGTGCTTCACCCACGTGAAGATGGTTGGGATCTCTGCGCCCGCGACGTAATCCGACTCCACCTAACATTCGGTCCAGCAATCCTCGTAGGTACCAGAGAAAGCCAGAACCGTACCAACCATGTTCGCCGCCGATCTTCTCGATCGCCTCCCAAACCTTCGCTGCAGGAACCTCAGTTTTGAGGACTCGAAGGTCGTTGAAGTTTTTCTCGCCGGCCCATTCTGGATCACTCTGCGCCTTGGCCCATGGAGCGGTCAATGACTTCGCATCTGACCATCGCGTCTCAACTGTATTAGCTGAAATTTTCGAGAGCGCGAGTTCGATCGCAGTCGCAAGTGGAAGTAGTCCTTGTTCGGGCTTGGGAATGACCGCATCAATAGAGCGCGATGGATCTGCAACGACTTCACTAATGAGCGAATGAACCAATGGTCGGGCAATCGAGGTAGGAACCGGGGTTACCAAACCGATCCACATTGATGAGAGTGCTGGAGTTAATACTGGGACTTTCACAATCCAACGCTTGGGGAGACCAGAGATCTTCGCGAAGGTCTGCATCATCTCTTCATAGGTGAGAACTTCAGGTCCGCCGATATCGAAGATGCCATCGACAGGCTCGGCCAGCTCAGCAGCGTGCTCTAGATACCAAAGTACATCGCGAATAGCGATCGGCTGAGTGCGGTTGAGTACCCACTTTGGCGTTGTCATAACTGGTAAGCGATGAGTCAGATGGCGGAGCATCTCAAAACTCGCTGACCCCGAACCAATGATAATTCCGGCACGAATCTCCATGACAGGCACTGATGTGGAAGCGAGTGATATTCCAGTCTGCTTGCGGGACTGCAAGTGCTTGCTGATGTTCTGGTCATTTGCGATACCGCCGAGATACACAATCTGCTTTACCTCTTGCCGCTCTGCTGCTTCAGCAAAATTCTGAGCGATGCGGGCTTCAGTCTCATCGAAATTCGCACCGGTATTGATGGAATGGATGAGGTAGAAAGCCGTATCAATTCCCAATAAAGCACCATCAAGTTCTACAGGATTTTCCGCGCTGGCGACTGCAACGGAGACTCTTGCGAACCACGGCTGGCCCGAGATCTTGCGTGGGTCACGAACCATCACTCGCACATCAAAGCCTTTGATCAATAACTCTTGAATCAGGCGTCCACCGACATAACCAGATGCTCCTGTAACGAGAATTTTTTTCATAGATCGATCACTCCCCTAGCAAGGCAAGTGCAGCGATGCCTGCGTCGTAGCCCTTATCTTCCTTCGAGCCAGCGCCACCGATACGAGCAATTGCTTGATCGAGGTCATTGCACATTAAGACACCAAAACCGATTGGCTTGGAACGAGAGAGTTGCACATCCATCACTCCTTGAGTCACTCCCTGGCAGACATAGTCAAAGTGTGGTGTCTCGCCCTTCAGAACGAGGCCGACGATTACTGCTGCATCAAAACCATTATCAAGTGCCTTTTGCGCAGCCAATGGCAGTTCAAAGGAGCCTGGAACATAAATCACCTCATAAGCAATCGCGTACTCAGCCATCGCCTTAATGGCACCAGCGATGAGCGCGGCACAGATATCGGTATGCCACGAGGCGCTAATGATTGCGACCTTGGAACCCTTGGGTGGGTTCACCTTTACCTGCGGTGCGCTTCCGGCCATGAGCTTCTCCTTAGTTGATCGTAAGTGTATGTGAGAGGCGGTTCTTCTTTGTTAAGAGATAGTCGCGATTCTCGGGTTGTATCTGTGTCTTGATTTCAACAATCTTCACAGGAATACCAGCCGCGCGAAGCGCTTCCGATTTCTGCGGATTATTGGTGAGTAATCCAACTTCGGTGATTCCAAGGTTTGCAATGATCTCAATTGCATCACTCCAATCTCGCTCATCAACATCGTGTCCAAGGGCAAGATTTGCATCGACTGTATCCATGCCCGCATCTTGGAGTTGATATGCAGCAATCTTCTCTTTTAGCCCAATGCCACGACCTTCGTGATCGCGAAGATAGATGATGTATCCGCTTCCTGCTTCTTCGATTGCCTCTGTTGCGGCTGCCAACTGATCGCCGCAGTCGCAGCGTTTGCTACTAAAGGCATCACCGGTCAAGCACTCTGAATGAAGGCGCAAGAGTGCATCTGGACCTGGGGATCCAAAACGTAAGATGGCATGTTCTGCTCCACCAGCCGAATTGTGGACGGCGATAGACCACTCAGCATCGGCTCGTGGCAACTTCGCCCATGAGTACTCAACCGCGGCCTTCGCAATTTCAGGCAGGCGGTCCTGGGAGTACGTGATGAGCTCTTGCATCGTAAAGATTGGGATCTCGTGTTCTGCAGCGAATCGCTTGAGATCTTCGCCTCGAGCCATCGAGCCATCCTCCATAACGATCTCGCTGATCGCAGTAGCTGGACGAGCCCCAACCAAATGAGCCATAACAACGCCAGCTTCTGTGTGGCCTTGGCGTGATTCAAATAGATCGTTGTGAGCGATCAGCGGAAAGACGTGGCCTGGGCGCATGAAATCAGAGGATCGCGCGTCTGGGTTCGCTAAACGTTTAATAGTGTTGGCACGCTCTTCTGCGCTGATGCCAGTGGTATTCCCCTCAAGAACATCAACAGAGACGGTATATGCCGTCCGCTTCTGATCTTGATTGCGCTTCACCATCGGTGGCAGATCTAGAGTGCGGGCAATCTCCTGCGTGATGGCAACGCAGATAACGCCAGATGTATAGCGAACCATAAAGCCGATCGATTCAGGCGTCGCCTTTTCGGCCAAGAGCATCAAGTCGCCCTCATTCTCGCGCGACTCATCATCGGTAATGATGACGAACTTTCCGCGAGCAAAATCCGCTAGTGCGGCTTCAAGGCTCATTCTTCGCCCCGCTTCATTAACCGCTCGACATATTTAGCAAGGACGTCGACTTCAATATTCACAGGAGTTCCAACCTGAAGTAGCCCGAGTGTCGTCTTTCGAAGGGTCTCTGGAATCAGCCAGACCGAGAGCGAATTCGTCTCATCGTTGAGCTCGCCTACTGTGAGCGATGTTCCATCGATACAAATAGAGCCTTGAGGCTGCACATACTTCATGAGGTGTGATGGGATGGCGATATCAATGCGTTGCCACTTCTCACCAGGAGTAATTGCAAGAACGGAGCCCACGCCATCTACATGGCCCTGAACGATATGACCACCGAGTCGATCTGAAACCTTCGCCGCGAGTTCGAGGTTGACGCTGGAACCAGTATCAATCCCCTTGAGAGAGGTGAGGTTAAGGGTCTGAACCATGACATCAACGTCGAAGGTATTTCCATTGATCGCGATCGCGGTAAGGCAGACGCCATTTACCGAGATGGAATCCCCCACCTTGCAATCCCCAAGAAAATTAGGGGCGTTAAAGGTAAAGACCGCGCTATCTTCGGCGCGCTTCACATTGACGACGCTTCCTACTGCTTGAACCAGACCTGTAAACATCACGCACCGACCTTCATATGAGTAAAGATGTCATTGCCGATCTGTCGAGTCGCCAAAATCGTAAGATCCAAACGTTGATCGAGGGTATGGATGCCAAGGTCTCCGATGAAGTTTCGACCTGCTCCAAGCAGAGTTGGCGCCTGGAAGAGCATGATCTCGTCAATTAAACCAGCCTCAATCATCGCTGTCCCCAGTTCGCTGCCAGCTTCGACAAAGACTTGTTTAATGCCCTTTGCTAATAATTCGCTGATCAGCTGATCGAAGTTATGACTCTGAATATGTAATAGCTCAGCTTGGTCATCT
>Ga0214164_1000472_pt1 | contig 26344 bp, 23 predicted proteins | sample TroBogepilimnion_13_FD_153003 | JGI IMG/M metagenome (GOLD analysis project Ga0214164, IMG submission 153003) | Freshwater microbial communities from Trout Bog Lake, WI - Practice 03JUN2009 epilimnion v4 | ecosystem: Environmental > Aquatic > Freshwater > Lake > Epilimnion/Euphotic zone ...
CATCTTCAACCTGCGTCCCTGGCAGAAAATGCAAGCCTACTAGAATTTCTTGCGAGTCCACTGAATTACCTGCCCTATTGGTACTATCTAATTTAGCAAGTGATGCAAGCGTGCGTGGCTCAATTAATTCATTGCAAAATAAAATAAAGCCCGCTTCAATGCGCAGGGTATTGGCAGCTAGAAAACCGCATTCCAAGGCAGGAAAAACGGCTGCTGTCTGTAATTGCTGCCACAAGGCAATAGCTTCTGCGCGAGGCACCAACAACTCATAGCCTAGTTCGCCGGTGTACCCTAGACGCGCAATTGTTAACGCTGGGTAATTTGGCGGCTGATTAAAAGCAAAATATTGCGGCAAATCAGCAGCTTTAACTTCTAGAACTGACTCCAACAAATCGCTACTGTGAGGGCCTTGCACGGCAATTACTTGATATTGTTCTGAAATATCTGCTAGATGCAAGGTACGATAAGGTCTTGCAGCTTCGCGTAAAAAAGGCAAAATTGAATAACCGGTGATTAAATAAAAATGGTCTGGGCCCAAGCGCCACACAGTGGCGTCTAACCAAACGTCACCATTCTCATTTAGCAACATGCTATAGGCAATTTTTCCAATCGCTAATTCATCACAATTGCGGTTTTGTATAAACTTAAGAAATGCAATAGCATCACTGCCGCTTAATTCAACCGTGCTCATAAAGGAGAAATCAAATAGACCTGCTGATCTTCTCACTGCCCAATACTCTTGCTCAAAAGATGAAAATTCAGCCGGCAAGAAAAGCTGATGGCTAAGTTCGAGTAAGGGGATTTTTCGCTTGGCGAAATAATCTGCTAGCGCTGGTGACGCCATTTGGCTAAACCAAGGAATTTACTGTCATATAGACTCCAACCAGAATACATAGCCAAGCTGCAACTTTCTTTAAATGCTCAACCCGAACACGATGCGCAATGATTACACCAATCCAGATGCCAATTAATTCAAACGGTAAGATAAATGCAACGATTTTGAAATCAACCGCATGATTAAGAATATTAGCTGCTGAGCCTGAACTTGATCCAATAATTTGAATAACTTGAGCAATCCCAATAATAAGTAGTGGACTAAATTTTAAGACCAGCATTAGCGGCACAAAAAACAATGGCCCCCCTGCCCCAGAAAGGCCTGAACCGAATCCCGCTATTAAACCAACCATTGTTAATACGACCGTTTTTATGGGTGTTAATTGTTGCGCAAAGGAGCTGCTGCCAGAATCTGTCGCAATACGGGCAGTTAGCGCCCATATTCCCGCAGCGATGACTAATACACCAATTAAGCCTGTCAGAAAACGATCGCCGGTTATGGCATTCACTTCTGCACCAATATAGCTAGCTACTAATACACCTACACATACTGGCAAAGACATTTGCCAAGCAATTGAGCCGCGTCGCTGAAACAAATAAGTGCCCAAAACGCCGGTAAAGATAAAGGTAAAAAGCGCCGAAGCACTAGCCTGATGAATATCTAGACCTGCAAAAGCAATCAAAGCTGGGATCAACAGCACTCCACCAACACCAACGGCGCCAATAAAGGTCCCTGCCAATAATGCTGTTGCCGCCAACAAAAATAATTCCAGAACCATCTCCCCAAATAAATAGAGGGCCTTTAAGCCCACTATTTATAGTATCTCAAAATTACTGAGTCAAATGTTTACCAGTTAACCATCTTTTTAAATTTATCCAACTCTTCAGGACTCATAAAGACAGTGTGCTCTTTACCGGGATATTGACGCGTTTTAACGTCGTGCATGTATTCGGTATAGCCTTTTTCTAAAATAGGTACTAAATCACAGTAAATTTTAGAGTGGCGTGGTACGTGCTTTTCATATAAATGGAATAAATCAGAGCCAATAATATGGACGCCGTCTGAAGTGCTTCCAGAACCCAAGCTAATGACCGGCACATCTAAGGTTTCAGCCAAATATTCACTAACTTCTGAAGTGCACACTTCAGTCATGATCGAGAAGCAACCAGCATCAACGAAAGCCTGCGCATCTTCAACCAATTCCTTGGCACGTTGCGCTGTTTTACCTTGAGCAACGAAACCACCTAATTGAGGCATTCTCATTGGACAAATACCGATATGACCCTGTACTGGAATACCAGCTTTAATAATGGCTTCAATATTGCGAGCATGATGGATATTGCCTTCACACTTCATCACTTCAGCGCCTGCTTTAGCAACGTATTGAGCGGCATTATCAACTGCCTGCTGCTCTGAAAGATGGAAGCTCATATAGGGCATATCAACCATGCGTAAGCCATACTGAGAGCCACGCTTAACTGCTTGAGCCATAAACATCACTTCTTCAAATGAGACTGAGGTAGTCGATTCATGGCCAAATAACACCATTCCACCAGTATCACTAACACAAAGAATATCAATGCCTAAACGATCGGCAATAATGGCATTCTCATAGTCATATACTGCAAGCTGAACGATCGGCTCTTTATTTTTTTTCTTCGCATTCAACATCGGAATGGTCATTTTTTTTCTTTTTACTGGTGCATCAGACATTTCTAAATCTCCTCGTTAACATAAACAACAAAAAATACTAAAAAATTAAGACGCAATCGGCTCGACTCGCTTTGAATACGCGTCGATAAAATCTGCCGCCGCCTTACTACCGCTTTTAAATGATTTCATCGCCTCAGTATGTAAGATCTTTAAGGCTTCCATTTTTATTTCATTCGCACGATCTAATTCAAATAAGCTCTTTAAGCTACGCGGCCGAGGAATATCGACCTCAATAACATGTGCCACTTGAGTAGGAATATTCGTCATAATGATTAAGCGGTCTGCTAAAAAAATGGCCTCATCAATATCGGTGGTCACAAAGAAATTCGTATGGCGATTTTCTTCATACAAATTTGCATAGTACTCCCACATCAACTCTTTACTCATTTCATCTAAACCACGGAAGGGTTCGTCAAGAACCATCACCTCGGGTAAATTAACTAAAGCCCTTGCTAACTCACAACGGCGTTGCATACCGCCCGATAACTGATTGGGAAATTTGGCTTTAAATTGACTAAGTCCCACTTTATTGAGTAAGAAGCTTGCTAAATCGCGTGACTCTTTGGTATTTTCTCCGCGTGCAATCGGTCCAAACATAATATTGTCAGCGGTGGTTTGCCAAGGAAATAAAGCGGATTCTTGAAATACTACCAAGCGATCTTTGCCTGGTCCCGTGATCGATTTACTATTAATAGTTAAAGAACCACTTGTCGGTTTTTCAAAGCCAGCCAACAAACGAATTAGGGTACTTTTACCGCAACCTGAAGGGCCAATCATGACCGTTAATTTTCCAGATTCAATGGTCAGTGAGCAGTCTTTAATAACCTCTTTGAGATTCTCGCCATAGCCATAAGATTTGCTTACTGACTTAAGAACAATTTCGCCGGTAGCTTTATTTTTTATATTCATATTTGTCATCTCGTTAGCACCATATTACCTACGAGTCCATTTCGAGAAATGATCACCTAAGGCGCGGATCAGTGAACTAGATAAATACCCAGCAATACCGATCGAAATCATACCAACCACAATTTGTTGATATGAGCCACCCAAATAAGAGTCCCAAATAAAGAAGCCCAGGCCGCCACCCTTACCGCCGCCATCTGAGCCGCCGCCAGAAATCATTTCGGCTGCAACCACAACTTCCCAAGTAATACCCATGCCGACAGAAGCGCCAACGGCAATTGAGGGCACTGTGGCCGGCAAAACAATGCGTTTAAAAATATCCCACTGGGATGAACCCATTGAACGGGCCGCCTGAAAGAAGCGCTGGTCGATAGATTGAGCCCCGCCAAGTACATTAATCACAATTGTATAAAAAGCGCCCAAAAAGGTAACGAAAGCAATCGACATCTCGGCCGTAGGCCAAAAAATAATCGCTGCCGGCACCCAGGCTAACGGCGGAATAGGACGCAAGACCTCAAAGGTGGGAAACATGATTCCGTAGGCCGTACGATTGATCGCCAACAATAATCCAAAAGGAATACCGAGAATCATGGCCATTAAGAAGCCAGAGAAAACCCGCTTTCCACTTAAATACCAACTCGTCCAATAGCCACTATCGGTAAGCAAAGGAATCCATGCCGTAATGACTGCTGAGGGAGCAGGAATTTTCCCAATCCATGGCACCTGAAAACCAAACCAGCCTAATGAACGCGAACACGTTTCCCAGAATAACAAGAAAACAATAATAGCAATCGTCGCTCGCCGTGATGAGCGATTAAAAAAGAATTTTTGCACTGAGCGAATCATCAACTAGCCCTCTCTTTCGCCGGCAGCAAATGATTTTTTCGCTTCTTCATGTACTAATTCACTAGTCTCTTCCATTAAATTCCTAAAACGTTGATCGGTTACTACGCTATAACTTCTTGGATATGGGATATCGACGGTGAGGACTTTTTTTGGCTTACATGGGCGGCTGGTCATAATCGCCACTTTGTTGCCTAAAAATAAAGCCTCTTGTAGATCATGTGTAATAAAGAAAATAGTCACTTTATTTTTGTAGTAAATATCCAAGAGTGCTTCATGCATCACCGATTTGGTTAATGAATCGAGTGCGCGATAAGGCTCATCCAACAACAAGACGCTAGGATCATTCATCAAAGCGCGCACAATTTCAACTCGCCGGCGAACTCCCGAGGAAAGCTCGCCAGGAAAATTATTTTCTGTGCCAGACAAACCTGCATCTGCCATCATCGAAAAAGCCTTCTCTTTGATTTCTTTGAGACCCATTTTGCCGGCCATGACAGGGCCAAACATTAAATTATCAAGCACATTTTTCCAGGGAAATAATGCGCCATTTTGAAACACCACGATGCGGTCAGAGCCTGGGGTTGCCTGCGGCTTGCCTGGGCCGCAAAGGAGCTGTCCGTCCATCGTGATACTGCCGCTATTAATACTATGAAAGCCTGCTATTGCATTTAATAGGGTGGTTTTGCCGCAACCAGAAGGGCCAACAATCATACAAATTTCACCCGCAGCAATTTCTAGCGAGCAATGGTCTACTGCCATGACAGCAGCACCCTCAGGATCATAGATCTTGACTACGTCATTGATTGAAATTTGGCCGCGGCCCATATTTGGGCTTGTTTTTACAGATTCATTCATTGCTTAATTTCCAGATAGCGCAAGTTCGCGCATACGCCATTGCATCAATCGCTTACCTACTGCACGCACCATTGCACTAGTTAGATAGCCGAAAAATCCTAAAGTAACCATACCAATAATGATGGTCGGATATCGGACATTGGTATACGACGTATTGATAATGTAGCCAAGGCCAAACTGACCAGAGACCATTTCTGCGGCTACAAGAGAGAACCAACAAACGCCAATAGAAATTTGTAAGCCCGTAAATATAAAAGGAGTAGCGCCGGGGATCACAACATTTAAAAATACTTGATAGTCCTTGGCGCCTAAACACTTCGCCGCCCTAAAGTAAGATTCATCAATGGATTCGACACCAAGCATGGTGTTCAGAGCGGTAACAAAAAATGAAGCAAGGAAGGCTAAGAAGATAACTGGCGCCTCTAAACTGGTAAACATGATGATGGCTAAAGGTACCCAAGCCAAAATCGGAATGGGCCGCAACATTTCAAACACAGGAAAAACATATTCCCTAAATTTTGTCGACCAGCCCAAGAAAAGCCCCATGGGAACACCTAATATTGTTGCTAACGCAAAAGCAATAAAAACGCGTAAGCAACTAGCAAGAATGTGTTGGTAATATTCGCCGACAAAAATAGAAATGCCATAAGTCGGATTAGGGCTCAATATCTCTGCAACCACAGTACGCAACGCTGGCATTTGTGCAAAACGCGGCAAACGCCAAACCTCAACAGATAAGTGCCAAAAACCTAAAAAGATAATGAAGCCAACCAGCATCAAAAACAGGCGTGGACTGAGGATTTTAGTCAACAACGAGCCTTCGCGTATTTCAAAGCTAAGGCGTCGCTGCTTTACTGCTGGATTTGATTCGTTTGAATTCGTCATGAAAGGGCAATAATCGCTAAACTAAAAATCATTTGATAAATTAGGGCTTGAAAAAAACCCCCTTCAGTTACAAAGGGGGTCAGATACAAATTAATTTGGTGCAGGGTTAATCACGGTGACATCGCCCACTGGTGCTTTGAGGTTTCTAGCCTTTAAAGCTTCATCAGCAAACTTCGTTACGATAGCATCGCTCCGCAATTCAGCCACATTAATCGCCTTCATCTCTTTTAAGAATGAGGTTGCACCAACCACCAATTTACGGGCATCAGGAGTAAAAGTAAAAGGCAAGGTAAAGCGCACTTTACTACCCATTTGGTCTGGGCTTTGGCCATAAACTGATTTAGCAATCGATGTACGGGTAAAACCAGTAGTGTAGGCCATACCAATATCAATCACCTCTTTGGCATTTTTCTCGTCAGCCAAAAAGAGTTGCGCATCTAACTCGGCATTCATCCACGCTTGAGCAATATCTGGTCTAGCCTTAATTAAATCATCACGCATCGCTAAAAAGGCGCCATCACTTAAACCAACGGTGTAGCCCGAAGCAACGCGCTTGGCTAAGCCCTCTTCGACCAATTTAGAAGCGGTTGGTTCCCAAATTGCAGCGCCATCAATTTTTTTCGCTCTAAAGTTACTAGTAATCACTTCAATATTTTGATTCAGGTAACTTTCTGGCTTAATATTTTCTTTTTTGAACGCATCTAGAACAAAACGGTCTACACATGAGCCCTTAGGCGCAGCCATAATTTTTCCATTTAACCACTGTAAAGCATCTTTGGGGGTTTTAAAGTCTGGTGCATCGGGCCTAACCAAAACTACGTTACACATATCATTACTTATGCCCAGCACACCCACCAAGCGAATATCAGCAACTTCAGGTTTAGTGGTCGAAACAATTGCGGGCATATCGCCCAAATAACCAATTTGCTGTTTGCCTGCCAACATATTGTTCACAATAATAGCGCCCTGCAAGCCGACTTGAAATTCAACCGTTGAGCCTTTAGGTAAGTATTTTTCGTAAAACTTCTTACCGCGCATCACTACGCCTGACCAAGATTCGGTGTAATAGGGTTGATAGCCAACTACCAAATTAATTGGGGAGCCAACTTTACCGTAATCAATATTATCGGCAAAACTAAGTGGAATACTCCCAAGGCCAACAACTCCAGCCAGCAAAACTTTCAAGCTTTGTTTTTTAATTGATAAAAATTTCATTCTTGTCTCCGCTATTAATAACCAGTTTCATAACTCGTCCTTATTTAAATTCCTATAAATAAGCCTACTATTGAAAAATATAGGATTTTTAAAGATTGCGAATCGGTGTTATCCCTTAGTTACAAAAGAGTTCTTTTAAAATGCAATAAATTCAGCCTTTAAGCAGCATCTATCAGGCGAATTTCATCATTAATTTGCTCAATAGGCCTAATAACCAAAGGGGCTTCTGCTAAACCCTGTGGTTCACCCGAGGCGATATCCCACTGCCATAAGTGTTCATGGCAGGTTAAAACCTTACCGTCATAAAGGCCTTCCGCTAGACAAACTTCTTGGTGGGGGCAATAGCCGTTGTAGCCATAGTAGGCATTATCTGAATTGGCAATGAGAATCTTGCCATCAGCAACATCAAAAACCTTGAACCCATCTTGTGGAATGTCTGATTTTTTACAGATAAAAGTTGAAGCCATACTAGTTCCAATAAATATTGTTAAGGATTTCAATAAAATTTGTCATATTTTAGCCAAATTTATCGTACAAAATTTCCGTCGCAGGTAAGCGGGCTTTTAATAACAGCATTCTTAAAGCGCCATCCACCAATGGTGGAGGCCCAGCTAAATAGGCTCTCGTTTTAGGAGTAAATTGCCCCTCCATCTCGCGCATTGCTACTTCGTGAACAAAACCCTGATCAAATTTGAGTAGTGGGTTCGCAGCAATGAATTCCGGGCTAGCAGCAGCATCTGAAAATGCTACGATGACTCTTAAGGCCCCTTTTGATTGCTCAATAAATTGCTTTAGCTCTTGCTCGAAAAATAAATCAGCCGGTGTACGGACCCCAAAAAAAACATCAGCACGATTACGTTGATATGCGCCAGCAGCAATAAAGGCTGACAAAATTGACATCATTCCAGCCATTCCAGTGCCGCCTGCAATACAAACTAAATCTCGATCTAATGCACCATCGTAAACAGCCTTACCAATCGGCCCAAATAAATTAGCCTTAAGCCCAATTAAATTTTCTTTCGCAAACAAGTAGTCAGATAAAAGTCCTTGAGGTTTCTTTTTAATGACAAAATCGAGCGTATCAGTAAGTTTGGCCTCATTGGTCATTGACCATGCTCTACCACCTTGAACACCAGCAAATTCTAAGACCATGAATTGCCCTGGTAAAAATGAAATTGGCTGGGAAAGTTTCACCGAAAAAGTCATTACGCCTGGGGCAACCGTAGCCGAATTGTTAATTTCACCAGTCAACCATTGTGGCCTTTGGGCAATTTCCTTAAGGTCTTTTAATTTCGAGCGTACCTCGATTTTTAAATCAGTTGAGGCCGCACATTGGCATAACAAAAAATCATCTGCTGATTTCAATAGCGCGCGTGCTGGAGCTTCAGGCCAAAGCCAGCTAAATTCACCAGAAATACGCTTTACTTTACAGGTGCCGCATGTTCCTGTTGCGCACTCATAGGGTACGTCAGCACCCTCTTTTAGACCAGAATATAAAAGACGGCTGCTCGATTTAGACTCATAAACTTGGGCAGTTTCGCCCGCGCCAATTAATTCAACTTTCATCGTGGTACTTATCAGCCCTTAAAAAGGAATATGGTGACCAAAGCCAAACATGCGGGTCTCCATCTTAATTTCACGATTCAGTAATTTAAATTCTTTATTGGCTTCAGTAACCTTGTCATATACCTTGGCGACTGCGAATAATTCAGTTGCGCCACCATCTAGCGTAGTTCTAAAAACCTCTAGAAAGGTAACTACATCCCACTCATGAGCACCGGATTTATTGACTAGATACACGTTACCCAAACGGGCCAGTCGTGAATGATCGCTATTGTGTTTTGGCAAGTTATCAAATAACAATTTCAAAGAATCATGTGACTCCTCTAACCAAATCATCTCTTTACGTATTTCAGGACTATAGGCCGTAATTTTGTAGTTGTAATTAGGATCACATAAAGCAATGAAGCCCTCAAAATTTAAGTCGTCTAAAGTCAAAAAGCTTTTATAAATAAGCTCCGAAATTTGTACGCGATCATCCATCATTAAGCCTTTAAAAATTAAGTAACTGGTAAATTAGGCAACTTCTTTAACAGCGTTTAACTTGTTATCGCCAAGCGGATTGAAAGCGGGTCGTTGCATTTTTTTGCTCCACTCTGCATAAAAATGGCGCATGCCAACCTCATCATGAATCGTCGAATTTTCCTCGCGACCATGAATCACCCACTTACTATCTGTACCATCGCGCATCGCTCTGCCCTGGCCATGAACGCCAAGCAAATCCTCATGCAGATTGCGACCAAATGGGCCCCAAATGACATTGTGATCATGAATACGTTCGGCACGCTGTTCTGGAGTATCGCTTTTCGGTGCTAGGCCCCTAAATTCAATAATCAATTTATTGGGCCCTAATGGAATCGCGGTATCCATGCGTAAAACCGAAGTACGTAAATTAAATGTCATCCCAGGAAAGATATCAATCAAGATCCAGCCTCCTGGCGCTAAACCTGGCCAGCCTACCGCACGCTCTTTGCTGCCCTTGGTATACGCGTCATACTTTACTTCCATTGATCCTACCGTTGCATGTCCATTGGGATAGCCCGTATATTTACGCTCAAAATAACCCGGCTGCATCATGCCTGTAGCTTTGTTGAAGTAATGCATGTAATCGTGATAAAACTCGCTATTCGTGTCATGCCACAATTTATAGTTCGTGTCGACGACAGCCTTGTGATAATGAAATACTTCCAATGGCATCGATAAATTATCATCCAGCATATTCATCGAATCGCCGATGTATTCTTTTAACGTCGGCGCTTGATCATCAACATTAACCCAAACGAAGCCACCGTAACCAATTTCAGTTCTAACTTCTCTTAAGCCTGCGTTGTCACAGGTGTAACGATCTTGGTAGCCTTGTGGGCCACGTGAAATTTCAATACACTTCCCTTTAGTATCAAACATCCAGGCATGAAAAATACAGGTGATGCGCTTCGCATTGCCCACAGGATCATATAAAAGCGTGTTACCACGATGCGGGCAGATATTATAAAAGGAACGCACTTGCATGTCTTCGCCGCGCACGATGATTAAAGGTGCGCCACCTGGGTGCGAAAAAGTTCGATAATCGAAAGCATTAACGAGCTCGCTCTCATGACAAGCAATAATCCAGCTTTTATTGAAGATTTTTTCTTGCTCTTCTTTAAATAACCCTTCGTCGGTGTAAATGCGGCTATCGACAAAATGTGAGTTAGGAAAACTCGGGGTTTTAAGCCATTCGGCAGAATTACGAGACATATTTCTCTCCCTAATTAAGATAAATTGATTTAAATTGAGTTAATAAATAAATGCTGATTAAAAGAGGCCTGTAACTTTGCCATCGACGTAGTCAATTTTTTCTGCAGAAGGTACTTTAGGTAAGCCGGGCATAGTCATAATGTCGCCACAAACCATGACGATAAATTCTGCTCCAGCTGCTAAGCGCACTTCACGCACGGTAATAGTATGACCTTCTGGGGCACCACGTAATTTTGCATCAGTTGAAAAAGAACTTTGGGTTTTCGCTACGCATACGGGGTAATGTCCATAACCTTGTTCTTGCAAACTCGCAATTTGCGCACGGACCTTCGAATCTGCATTCACTTCACCAGCGCGGTAAACCCGTTTAGCGATCTTATTTACTTTTTCCCAAAGCGTATCTTCTTCTTCATAAACAAACTGCATTTTTTTGTCAGATTCACAGAGGTCAACCACAATATTAGCCAAGTCTGCAGCACCCTTACCGCCATGCGCCCAATGTGAGGCTAAAACGACTTTCACCCCTAAACGCTCCATCCGCTTACGGATTAAATCGATTTCAGCATCGGTATCACTGAGGAATTGATTGATCGAAACTACGCAGGGCAAGTTGTAGACTTGCGTAATATTTTCGACGTGACGCTCTAAGTTGACTAATCCTTTATCTAAAGCAATTAAGTCTTCTTTGGTTAAGTTGGCAACATCAACCCCGCCGTGATATTTCATGGCGCGTACGGTTACCACGATCACCACTGCTGAGGGGCGTAAGCCCGACTTACGGCATTTGATATCAATAAACTTTTCCGCACCTAAGTCAGCACCAAATCCAGCCTCGGTGACGACATAGTCAGCCAGTTTCAGCGCAGCTTTAGTCGCAATGACAGAGTTACAGCCATGGGCAATATTTGCAAAGGGGCCACCATGAACAAAAGCAGGATTATTTTCTAGGGTTTGCACTAAATTAGGCGCCAAAGCATCTTTAAGTAAGACGGTCATTGCGCCATGTGCATTTAAATCTTTTGCCAAGACTGGCTTTAAATCACGGGTATAGCCAACCACAATTTTTGACAGACGCTCTTTCAAGTCTTCGATTGAGGTAGCTAGACAGAAAATTGCCATGATCTCAGAGGCAACCACAATATCAAAGCCATCTTCGCGGGGATAGCCGTTACCAGGGCCTCCCAAGGCGGCAGTAATGGAACGTAAAGCGCGGTCATTCATATCCACGACCCGCTTCCATTGAATCCGGCGCACATCAATACCCAAGGTATTACCATGATAAATATGGTTATCAATTAAGGCGGCCAGCAAATTATTAGCTAATGCAATCGCCGAAAAATCACCCGTGAAATGCAAATTAATGTCTTCCATAGGCACGATTTGGGCATAGCCACCGCCTGCGGCCCCACCCTTAACGCCAAATACGGGACCAAGCGAGGGTTCCCGTAAACAAATCATCGCCTTTTTACCAATGTAGTTCAGTGCATCTCCTAGGCCAACGGTGGTCGTGGTTTTACCCTCGCCCGCAGGGGTTGGGCTAATGGCGGTAACAAGAATAAGTTTGCCGTCTTTTTTGTTTTTTAAGGTGTCTAAATAGGCCAATGAAACCTTGGCTTTGTAGTGCCCAAATGGCTCAAGTGAGTCCTCTGGTATGCCCAAGCGTTCCTTGGCAATTCCAGCGATTTTTTTCATAGTTGCTTTTTGAGCTATTTCGATATCACTTGGCATTTGAACCTCTGTAAAATTAACGGTTTTCTGAAAACAGTATGAAGCTTAATTAATCTATTGATAATTAGAACTATACAACATTAATGTCCAAGTTTGCATAGTATTTATCAGCAATTAATTAGGGAAACTACTTAGACGACCTACTACTCCATGAAGCATCCAAGTAAATACAATGGCTTATTAAGCTTTTTATGGGTTTTCGATATTTCAATACAGCTTCATTCAACAGGTTTTATAACACCATATGCCCCCTAAAGTTGCAAAACGCAAAATCAGCAAGAAAACCCCGCAAAAGTCACGGATCAGAATGGCGCCTAGCCAACGGCGCGAACTCATTTTGGCGGGGGCTATCGATTATTTTGCCGAACTCGGGTTTACTGGTAAGACCCGCGAACTATCTGAGCGTCTAGGTATAACCCAGCCATTACTTTATCGCTATTTCCCCTCAAAGCAGGTGTTGATGGAGGAAGTATTTGAAATCATCTTCTTAGACTCTTGGCAAAAAGAATGGGATGCTTTATTAGAAAATTCAAGCATTCCCCTTAAGAAAAGGCTGGTGACCTTTTATCAGCAGTATTTTGAGGATAGCTTTTCGCGGCGCTGGATTCGGGTGTATTTGTATTCCGGTTTAGCGGGCACAGGCATGAACCAGAAATACCTCAAAATGATTCGGCAACGCCTCATTGACCCAGTCTGTATGGCCTTAAGAGCCCTATGTAGTGATGATAAAAACTGGGGGCCCATCTCCGATGATGAGCGTGAATTTGTCTGGGTTCTGCACGGCAGCTTCTTTGCTTATGCGATCCGAAAATATATTTTTAACCATGAAACCAAAATTAATTTTGAGGGCTATTTAACGCGCTCAATTGAAAATTTTCTAGATGGTGCTCAAGCCAACTATCCTAAGTTGCGCTCAGTTAAGACCTCTAGTTAGCTTTTTTAACCCATTTATTACTCGCCTTTTTTTAAAGCCACATTCTTCGCCATTTTTGTGTATCCTACATCTGAGATTTTAATTTATCAAAAGCTAAACAATATGTTCAAACTATTTTCCAGCGCCCCCGTCCATGATCCTATTGGCAAACAAAAGCCAATTGATGAAATTAAGAAAACCACCTGTTATATGTGCGCCTGCCGCTGCGGTATTCGCGCCCATTTGCGCGAGGGCGAGCTCGTTTATATCGACGGCAACCCAGATCACCCCCTAAATAAAGGCGTGATCTGCGCCAAGGGCTCGGCAGGCATCATGAAACAAAAATCGCCTGCGCGCATTACCCAGCCCCTCTTACGTAAAGCTGGTAGTGCCCGCGGCGAAGGTGCTTTCGAGCCGATTAGCTGGGAGCGCGTGTTTGAAATCTTAAGCGAGCGCTTAGGAAAAATTCGTGCGACTGATCCAAAGAAATTTGCTTTGTTTACGGGTCGTGATCAGATGCAAGCCCTAACTGGTTTATTTGCGCGTCAATTTGGCACTCCAAACTATGCCGCTCACGGTGGCTTTTGTTCTGTCAATATGGCTGCGGGCATGATCTACACGATTGGCGGCAGCTTTTGGGAGTTTGGTGGTCCCGATTTAGAGCGAGCTAAGTTATTTATTATGATTGGCACGGCTGAGGATCATCACAGCAACCCAATGAAAATTGCTTTATCCAAATTTAAGCGTGCAGGTGGTCGTTTTATCTCTATAAATCCCGTGCGTACGGGTTACTCAGCAATTGCTGATGAGTGGATACCAATTAAGCCGGGTACCGATGGCGCCTTGTTTATGGCACTCATGCATGAGCTGATTCGCAAGGAGAAGTTCGATGCCCCATTTTTGCAGCGCTATAGTAATTCAGGGCAATTGGTTTGCTTAGACGCCGGACCTGAAGAAGGATTATTTTTATATGACCCCGATAGCGAGCAAATTAATCTAGATCTGCCGCATAACAAATATGTTTGGGATGAAAAAACCAATCGTGCTCGTCCTTGCTTTGAGGCTGGCGTATCACCTGCACTTAAAGGTGAATACATCATGGGTTCAGGGCCGCATGCGGGTAAAAAAGTAGCGCCTGCATTTGAATTGCTGCGTCGTCAAGTTGCTGACACTACGCCAGAGTGGGCAGCGTCCATCACCGGTATTTCCGCAGAACGAATTCGGCAACTCGCTAATGAAATGGCGTATGCTGCTTTCGAGCAAGCCTTCGAGCTCCCGATTCAATGGACCGATGTCTGGGGTATCGAGCACGATAAAGTCATTGGTCGACCCGTTGCGTTTCATGCAATGCGCGGTCTTTCAGCTCATTCAAATGGTTTTCAAACGACCCGTGGCTTAGCAGTCTTAATGTCTTTACTAGGCACCATCGATCGCCCAGGTGGCTTTCGCCATAAGGCGCCTTATCCAAGGCAAGTACCCCCCAATGTCAAACCACCCTCTTCAGAGGCTGATATCAAACCCAATACTCCGCTTGGTAAAGCGCCACTGGGTTGGCCCACTCAACCTGAAGACCTCGCGCTGGATAACAATGAGCAACCTCTGCGTATTGATAAGGCTTATTCCTGGGAACACCCTCTAGCGGCGCATGGCTTAATGCACAACGTGATTACCAATGCAGTTAAAGGTGATCCCTACACCATTGATACGCTGATGATTTTCATGGCAAATATGTCATGGAATTCCACCATGAATACCATGCAAGTGCGGGAGTTATTAAATTCAAAAAATCCAAATGGCGAATTTAAAATTCCTTTCTTGGTGGTGTGCGATGCTTTCCAATCAGAGATGGTCGATTTTGCAGACTTAGTTCTACCCGATACGACTTACTTAGAACGTCATGACGTGATGAGTATGCTCGATCGCCCCATTTCAGAATTCGAGGGGCCAGTAGATTCAGTCCGCATACCGGTATTACCCCCTATGGGTGAATGTAAGCCCTTTCAAGAGGTGCTTGTAGAGTTGGCTTCTCGTTTGAAACTACCAGCGTTTACCACTGCAGATGGTCAACGTAAATTTACTGGCTATACCGATTTCATCACGCGCTTTGAAACCGCACCTGACTCTGGAATCGGTTTTTTAGCAGGCTGGCGCGGCAAAGATGGCGAGAAAAGTTTGCGCGGCGAACCGAATACAAATCAATGGCAACACTACGCCGATAACAATTGCGTTTTCCAATATCACATGCCTGAAGAGCATCATTACATGCGCAATTGGAATCGGAGCTATCTTGATTTTGCTAAGGCCAATGCCATTCGCCAAAAAAATGATCCAATTATGATTGCGGTTTATTCCGATATCTTGCAGAAATTTCGCTTAGCAGCACAAGGCAAACGCCCCGGTCGAATTCCGCCAGAGCACCTCAAAAAACGGATTGAAAAGTATTTTGATCCTTTACCATTTTGGTATCCCCCGCTTGAAGAAGAGGTAACCGATTTAAATGCCTTTAATTTGAATGCGATTACCCAACGACCCATGGCGATGTATCACTCTTGGGATTCACAAAATGCTTGGCTCAGGCAAATTCATAGTCATAACTATTTATTTGTAAATACTAAAACGGCTACTGAGCAAGGTATTGCAGATGGGGCGTGGATTTGGATTGAGTCGCAATGGGGCAAAGTGAAATGTATGGCGCGCCATTCTGAAGCCGTTGATCCAGGAACAGTATGGACTTGGAATGCCATCGGCAAAGCAGAATCGGCTTGGAGCTTAGCCGCGAATGCCGACGAATCGAAAAAAGGGTTCCTACTAAACCACCTGATTACAGAGGAATTGGCGCTCGGTGGCTTCACCGTAAGTAATTCAGATCCTATTACCGGTCAAGCGGGCTGGTATGACGTGCGCGTCAAATTAGCCTTAGCTGATACTGATGAACCTGCTGAAACTTGGCCCCAAGTGAAAGCCTTTACGGTACCAGGAATGCCTTTAGGTAAAAATGCAAAAAATGCCGGAGAGTTTGAATGAAAACCAACAAACAACTTGCCCTGGTTATTGATTTAAATGTGTGCGTGGGGTGTCATGCTTGCGTCACTTCTTGCAAAGAGTGGAATACCCAAGGATCTGCTGGGCCGTTAACCGATTTGCATGCTTACGGTGAAAATCCCACTGGCACTTTTTTTAATCGCGTACAAACCTATGAAGCGGGTTCATTTCCCAAAATGGAAACCGTCCACTTTCCAAAGTCCTGCTTACATTGCGAGGATCCACCGTGCGTGCCTGTATGTCCTACTGGGGCTAGTTACAAACGCACTGAAGACGGGATCGTGCTGGTCGATTACGATAAATGTATTGGTTGCAAATATTGTGCTTGGGCCTGCCCTTATGGTGCCCGTGAGTTAGATGAAGAGCGTCAAGTGATGACTAAATGCACTTTATGCGTGGATCGTATTTATAGTGAAACATTGCCCGAGAGTGAGCGCAAGCCGGCTTGTGTCTTGGCCTGCCCAACTAGTGCGCGGATATTTGGCGACGTGCATGATCCCTTATCAGAAGCCAGTATCGCCATTAAAGAACGTGGTGGTTATTCGCTGATGCCTGAATGGGAAACCCAGCCAGCCAATCAATATTTACCCCGCTCAATCATGGACACCATTCAAGCTGTGATGGATGAAAACTAATGCAACCTAATTTTTCCTTAATATTTTTTACTACCCTAGCCGGCATGGCGCAAGGTTTAATTATTTCCATTGCGCTGCTGAATTTTCGCTCATCTTTGCTACCAGGTGATTTTCTAGCCTGGTTAGCTTTGCCAGTCGCCCTAGCACTGTTAATAATCAGCTTACTCGCCTCCTTTTTTCATTTAGGGCATCCCGAACGCGCTTGGCGAGCCATGCTCATGTGGCGCACCTCTTGGCTTTCCCGAGAGGTGCTAGTTTTGCCGCTCTTTATTGCAATTACAGGTCTTGCCTGGCTCTTTGCTCTTAACCAGCAACAGTCAACTTGGTTGTGGCTTGTACTAATTATTTTGGCAATTGCCTTGTGGGTCTGTACCGCACAAATTTATCAATGCATTCGCTTTATTCAAGAGTGGGCAAACCCCCTGACCTTGGTTAATTTTATGGCGCTAGGTCTCACCTCGGGCTGGCTCTTATTTGCTAGCTTAATTGCTATCTGGCCTACAACAATGCCCGTGTTTGAACCCTCACTACTTGCTGGCTTTGGTTTTATGCTGCTTTTTATCTGTCTGAATATTAAGTTGTGGATTTGGCGACGAAATCAACGGCTTAAGCCCATTTCGAATTTAAATTCTGCTACCGGAATTAAAAATCCGCAACTTCGCCAAACTTCTATGGGCTTAATGGGTGGGAGCTTTAATACCCGCGAATTTTTTCATCAGCAAAGTAATTTAGTCATTAGTAATTTACGCAAAATTATTTTCTTTAACGCCTACTTTATCCCGATGATTGCCTTAGCTTATGCCATTTCTGCACAAAGCTATGGCTGGATCATCGCTGCTTTTATGATTCACTGCAGCGGTTTAATTGCAGAGCGCTGGATGTTTTTTGCCGAGGCGAATCACCCACAAAATCTATACTATCAACGGGTTTCATAAGCATAGTTAACGCTGTAATCAAAATAAAGCAATAAAAAAACCGCCATTATGTGGCGGTTTTTTTTATTCAAAAATGGATTTACTTGCGTTTATTGACTGCGTCTTTAAATGCTTTGCCTGCAGAAAATTTAGCAGTCTTTGCTGCAGGAATCTTAATTTCTGCGCCCGTAGCAGGATTTCGACCTAGTCTAGCCGCTCTTTTGCCTGATTTAAAAGTACCAAAACCAATCAGCTGTACAACACCACCTTTAGTAACCGCTTTAATAATATTATCGATTACCGAATTTAAAACACGGTCGGCAGATGCTTTTGAAAGCTCAGCATCAGCAGCAATTTTTTCGACTAATTCTGCTTTATTCAATTGAAACTCCTTTATTTAATTTATGGCGGCTGGAAACAGTGAATATCGTATCACTTGCTAGGGTTATTAACTCTAGGGAATACCCCTAAGCGGTAACTCTCTAGAAAGCTTAACTTTTAAGGGTTAAGCCTGCATCGCTAGCGCCCAAATTATACGTAATCTTGGTATTTTTCCAATAAACGGACCGGTTTTGACAGCGCATCTCGACGGAATGGGTCACCCAATTCGCGCGTACACATAATTTCTAGCACGCAAGTTTTGCCTTCTTTCATTTGCATCTCAATCGCCTGCTTTAATGCTGGCCCTACTTGATCTAAGCGATCGACCACAATACCTTCAGCACCCATTGATTTGGCGATTCCAGCAAAACTTGGGCTATCTAATTCGCCCGCAACAAAACGGCGATTATAGAAATCGACTTGGTTTTTCTTCTCGGCGCCCCACTGACGGTTATGAAAGACGACAGCAGTAACCGGAATGTTATGACGCACGGCGGTTAAGATTTCAACCATACTCATTGCCCAGGCGCCATCTCCAGCATAAGCAATTGCGGGGCGGTTAGGCGCAGCGGTTTTAGCACCCATAATGGTTGGCAGAGCATAACCACAGTTACCAAAACTCATTGGCGCAAAAAAACTACGTGGCTTTTCAAAGCGCAAATAGCTATTGGCCACAGAATTAATATTCCCGATATCAGTTGAGACCATGACATCCGCAGGCATCGCTTTCTCTAATTCGCGCAACACCTCACGTGGATGTAAATATTCTCCTCCAGTGGGGGTCTTTTCTTTTTTCTGCTCTTCAATCATGTCAAGACTAAAGGCATCTTTTTCATGGGTCCAAGCATCTAATTCCTTTTCCCATGCCGCTTTTTCTGTGGCAATGATTTTTGCCCGTTCGGCTTTGTTAGCATCAGAAACTAAGGTTTTCTTTTCTAAACGTTTGCTCAAGGCAATGGCTGCTGCTTTGGCATCACCACAAATACCAACGGAAATTTTCTTTACTAAGCCCAACATCTTATTATCAGCATCAATCTGAATAATCTTGGCATTTTTTGGCCAGTAATCCATACCATGCTGAGGCAAAGTACCAAAGGGCCCCAAGCGTGAGCCTAACGCTACCACCACATCAGCCTGAGAAATTAATTTCATCGCTGCTTTAGAGCCTTGGTATCCCAAAGGACCGCACCACAGCGGATGACTGGCGGGGAAGGAGTCATTGTGTAAATAGCTATTCACGACCGGCGCACCAAGGCGCTCAGCCAAGGCTTTGCATTCCTCAACCCCATCTGCCATCACTACGCCACCACCTGAAATAATCACGGGAAACTTTGCATTTGCTAATAGTTCAGCAGCAGCGTCTAAGCTGGTCTCTCCCCCTGGTCCACGATCTAAGCGATTAGGTTGGGGAATCTCGACTTCGATTTCTCCATAAAAATAATCGCGGGGAATATTGAGTTGGGTTGGACCCATTTCCGACATCGCCCGATCAAAGCAGCGGCCGGTAAATTCAGCCATCCGTTTGGGATTATTCACATGACCCTGATATTTCGTAAATTCTTCAAACATCGGTAATTGATTGGCTTCTTGAAAACCCCCTAAACCCATGCCCATCGTGCCAGTCTCAGGGGTAATAATCACTACTGGGCTATGTGCCCAATAAGCCGCAGCGATTGCTGTCACGCAATTACTAATTCCTGGGCCATTTTGGCCAATGACCACGCCATGTCTGCCGCTTACCCGTGCATAACCATCTGCCATGTGAGCAGCACCCTGCTCATGGACCACGGGTATTAAACGAATGCCAGCTGGAGCAAAAATATCCATCGCATCCATAAAAGCAGAGCCCATGATGCCGAAAATGTCCTTGACATCATTAGCTGCCATCGTCTCAACAAAGGCTTCTGAGGGGGTCATTTTGTGGGGGCCGTTACTTAAATTCGGGGTCGTTTTAGACATGGGATCGGTTTCCTATTCGATTAAATGGAACAATTTGTTCTATAATTTTGATAACAATCAAGGATTTTAGCTTAAGTCGAGCTGATAATCCATTATATGGAATATATTCAAGCAGATATTTGAATCGATTCAATTCCAGCCCTTTGGAGAAAGAAGCATGCCCAGCCCCACTGTTTTAGCGGATTTAAGTCAACTGCAACCCGATCGGCAATTAACCATCAAAGAGGCCTTTCCAGAATGTGCATTTGCAGCTAATTTTGCGGTGCCTGCCTTTAGCCAGCCAAGTGAATTCGTGCCCACAATTGATCCGGCCTACTGCCTCAACGCAGATGTCACCCTTGCCGTGTTGGCGGGTTTTGCTTTTAATCGACGGGTTTTATTGCAGGGCATGCATGGCACAGGAAAATCGACTCACATTGAGCAAATTGCTGCGCGCCTAAATTGGCCCTGTCTACGAATAAATCTGGATGGCCAAATTAACCGCATGGATTTAATTGGTAAAGATACGATTATTCTCCGCGACGGCAAACAAGTGACTGAATTTCAAGAAGGCCTCATTCCTTGGTCCTTGCAACGCCCTGTCGCCTTGGTGCTGGATGAATATGATGCTGGGCAGCCCGACGTCATGTTTGTGATTCAGCGCATGCTTGAACGCGAAGGTCGACTGACTTTATTAGATCAAAATCGCGTCATTGAGCCGCATGCTGCATTTCGTATTTTTGCGACGAGCAATACGGTTGGACTAGGTAATTGGAATGGTTTATATCAAGGCACGCAATTGCTTAACCATGGGCAAATGGACCGCTGGGATATTGTGGCAGCGCTTAACTATCTGTCACCAGCCCAAGAAATCGAAATTGTATTAGCACGGGTACCTGAAATGGGCATCGACTCTTCAGCTCATTTAGTTCAATCGATGGTGGAGCTTGCTAATTTAACGCGTCAAGGGTTTGCTGCAGGTGATTTATCAACCCTGATGTCAACGCGTACGTTAATTACCTGGGCAGAAAATTGGCGCATCTTTAATAATTTAGCGCTCGCCTTTCGTTTAGCTTTTTTAAATAAATGCGAAGCTGAAGAACAGGCTTTAGTTGCTGAGTTTTACCAACGCTGTTTTGCTGCAGAACTTAATGGTTAATTTACCCTTTTTAAAACTGTATTCAATCCTCTAGTAGGCGCTGTGCAAAACCAATCTCATCATGATTTTCAGCTCCAAGAACAGTATGGCGCTGTCTTACGTTCATTGTCAGGTGATTTCACTGTAGCAATTCGTGATTGGCAACTACATCAAGCCACTCGGTCTTATGAGCAGCTTGCACCCCATCTTCACTTAGCGAACCGCGAGCAAGCCTGGTTTGAGCCCCGCGCCATGCTCGATGGTCTAGCTGTGCGGATTCGCTATTCTGATCAAGCCCTGCACCAAAAACTGAGCCCACCAGACCAATTGGGGTCTTTTATTTTTGAAGTACTAGAGCAAATTCGTGTTGAAAGTATTTGCCCTCCAGCGTTAATTGGGAGTAAAAAAAATCTGCGGCAACAATTTATCGCTTGGCTCACCCAATTTATGGCCGCAGGTCAAGTTGAAAGTAGCATTGGTTTACTCCTCTTAGCTATTTTTTGCATGACTTGGATGCGCCTCAATCATCAAGAGCTTCCACAGACCATGCAAGACACTGTTGAAGCAACGCGTGCTGGGCTTGCAAGTGAAACAGGACCCATTCTTCAACAACTCAAACTCTTACAAACACAACAAGAAGACTATGCGCAGCAGGCCTTACTGCTTATTCAATTGGTAAGTGAGCTAGTACATGCTGAGTATCAAAGTCAACCCAGTTTGCGCTCTAAACGTAAGCAGATTAACTCACCAAGCCTATTAATTGATTGGGTTCCTCCGCATCAAGCTCCAATTGCCGTGCCAAAAAAAATGCGTAACTCAGTAAGCCGCCAAGCACAGCAGTTTGAGAATACGGCAGCGCTAACTCGCTATCCTATTTTTAATGCGAGCTACGACCAGGAAATCAAAGCCCAAACTACGATAAGAGCGGCGCAATTGCAAAATTTTCGCAGCGAAATCGATCAATGCATTCACGCTTGGCAAATTCCCTGGGGGAAATTCATACGGCTTTATACCAAGCTACTAGCTCAGCCCCACCTAAGCCAATGGCAAAACACGGAAAGCGAAGGCCTTCTAGATCGCCGCTATCTCAATCGAATCATAACTTCACCATATCAGCAAGCAATTCAAAAAAAACGAATTACCAAGCCACTAGCTCGAACCCAAATTACTTTTTTATTAGATTGCTCAGGATCGATGAAAGAGCATCGTCTCGAGCTGGCTAGTTTTGTTGATGTGATGGTACGTATTTTAGAAGGTGTCGGTGTGACAACAGAAGTCTTGGGTTATAGCACGCTTGCATGGCAAGGTGGCAGACCTTTTAAAGAATGGCAGAAGGCCGGAAGCTGCGACAACCCAGGGCGACTCAATGAGCGAGCCCATTGGATTTTTAAAGATCATCAAACCAGTTGGCGTAGAGCCCGTTTAGGTATGGCTGCATTATTAAAACCCGATCTCTATCGCGAGAGCTTAGACGGCGAAGCGTTACTTTGGGCGGCTCAGCGCATGACACAAACCAATCAAGGTGTACATGACAAAAAAATAATTCTGCTCTCGGATGGCTGTCCCATGGATCGGGCCACACTGCAAGCGAATGGTGAGGCATTTTTACTAGACCACCTACTTCATGTCTTAGAGTGGACTAAACACAATGATATTGCGGTATGGGGTTGCGGGGTCGGCGAAGAAATGCGTAGCGCATTTAAAAAGCGCTTAAGTTGGGAACTGAGTACTAGTAAAAGTAGTGCCGTACCCTCGGCTGCATTGGTTGTTAGTGCAATTAGTAATTGGGCCCAGGAATTAGCCGGACAAGCTAGCCAGAAAAACTCAAACTACTAGCTCATTAAAGTATTCATGCTGAGCTGTGTTTAAGGTCGAAACACGCCACTCAATCGGGTCATCTTGAAGGTTATAGGCAATCCGGCGAATCGTTATAACAGGTGATTGAGGTTTTAAGTCTAGCCAACTGGCAAATTGCTTACCCGCTAAACCAGCCCGCAAACGCTCGCGCGTGCGCGCTACAGACTGACCATATTTGACTTGATATAACTGATAAATACTTCCTTGCCGATTTTGAAAATTACTACGCGTTAAATTTTTAAAGCGTTTTTTTTCTAACGTAATTTGATCAATCATGACACATTGTTTTTCTAGATAAAGCCGATTAATGATACGCCAAACGGGAGTTCCTTCTTTAATCTCAAGCTTAAAGGCCTCTTCGCGATTCGCGAGAGCGCTACTTAATGAAGTCAACTCAACTTGAGGCGTAATTTTTTTATCGACATCATGCTTAACAACATGAAAGAAGTAGTACAGTTGGCGTTTTGAGTCGTGCTCTGCTTGAAAGGTACCTTTACCTTGACGCCTGATCACAATTCCTTCAGCCACAAGCTCATCGACGGCTTTACGCAAAGTGCCAATCGACACGTTGAACTCATGTGATAAATCTTTTTCAGCCGGCAAAGCTTGGCCAATTGGAAAGCGACCCCTGACCAAATCAGCGGTGATTTTTTGCTTCACCTCTTGATAAGCGGTCAGGGATTTCATACGCTTACTACTTAAGCAGACTCATACAAACGCGTCATTACGAATTCGCGGTGACCTAAAATTTCAGCCGCAGTTAATTCGCCATTAGCAGTTCTCATGAGGGCATCTAATAATTTGTCGCCCGCTGAGTCTAAAGTTTCTTCACGGCGCAAAATACCCGACACATCTACGTCAATATGCTCAGACATCGTACGCACTGTCATTGGATTAGCGCAAAGTTTAATCACTGGCAAAATTGGGTTGCCAATCACATTTCCTTGGCCAGTTGGAAACAAGTGGGCTGCAAAACCAGAGGCTGCACACAAAGTCACCATTTCGGCGGCAGCTGAGGAGGAGTCCATAAAATGCAGGCCCTTCATAGCTGGAACTTCAGCCTTATCCAAGACACCATCAACGATACATTTTTTACCGATTTTCTGAATGTTACCTAAGGCTTTTTCTTCAATCGTCGTTAAGCCGCCAGCAATATTGCCTTTGGTTGGCTGTGAATCTGATAAGTCGCTGGTTTTATTGCGCTCAATGACATCTTGATAGCGATCAAACATCGCGCGAAATTGTTTTTTTACTTCTGGTGTGCGGCAACGTGCCTCAACCAAGTGTTCGCCACCCGTTAATTCGGTAGTCTCACCAAATACGAGTGTTGAGCCAATTTCATATAATTTATCAAAAGCATTACCAACCGCTGGATTTGAAGCACAACCTGAGGTGGTATCCGATTCGCCACATTTCGTTGAAACCCATAACTCTGAAAGTGGTGCTGAAACGCGCTGTTGTTTCGAGGCATGCTTCATCATCGCGTAGGCAGCTTTACTTGCACTGGCAATGGTAGCGGTATCGCCATTACGCTCGATCCAAAACCCTTCAACTGGTTTGCCCGATTTTTTAATGCCCTCAACTACTTTGCCAGTCCACTGCGGCTCAATACCAATGACCACCACTCCAGCTACATTAGGGTTACAGCCAGCACCAATCAGGGTGCGGAAATGGAGCTCTAGATCGGCGCCAAACTGCAAGCGACCATAAGGGTGAGGAATGGCAATAGTGCCTTTAATATTATTGGCTACGGCTTCACAAGCGGCATTCGATAAGTCATCTAATGGCAGGATGATGACGTGATTACGAATACCCATCCGGCCATTCTCACGGCGATAGCCCATAAAAGTTGCATCTTTTAAATTAATCATTTTTTATCTCTTTCTTTTGCTCTAATCACACTCAGGATTATTACCAGCGTTTGGTCTTCACATTTTGAACATGGGTATGCTCGCCTTTTTTAATCGGCGCAACTACCTTACCAATATCAACCCCATACTTAATGATGGTGTCGCCAGTCTTTAAATCCTGTAAAGCAATTTTGTGACCAATGGGAATATCGCTTTCTGATTTAATCGTTACCGTGCTATCCCCATCCATTACCCAACCGGTTAAGTCGGTACCTGCTTTAACACCTTCAACCACGACTACGCCAACGACGTCTCCTGGCTCATGCACGACGAAATGTATCATCAACTTCTCCTTTAAAAATCATCTAATTATTAAGTCTTCCACGACTGTTGAATGCCAGTCTGAATTTCATCAAACACAGCATCAGGTACTACGGATTCATTTAAAAATGCAGCTGCACGTAAATTAAAGCGGCGCTGACCTGGTAAACGAACGGCGCGGTCTTGTGCCAATTCAGCAATAAAATCGTCTATGCGGCTTTGATAAATACCCTTGCCAGAAAGGCCGGGGTCAATCGTAATTAGCAATTGGCCAATACGCGGACGATTGCCTTGGGCGTTAAAAAATGAATCAGCTTCATAGGAAAATCGACTGCCAGATAAGCCCACAACTAATAATTCAATCACCAGCGCTAATAAGGCGCCTTTATCCCCGCCCAGAGGTACCATTAAACCTTTTAGGCCAGCCTGAGGATCAGTAGTCGGTTTGCCATCGGCAGTCAGCGCCCAACCCTCCGGAATCGCTTCACCTTTTTTTGCCGCCACTAATAATTTACCGCGCGCCACTGCTGAGAGCGACATATCAATGACTAAGGGGTCACCTTGAGGGCTGGGGAAGGCAGCGGCCAATGGGTTGGTACCAAAAATAGCTTTGCTGCCGCCAGCCATTGGCATCGCTGCAGGCGTATTGCCGAGCAACAGCGAAATATAACCAGCTCTTGCAGCAGCTTCAGTGTAATGGCCTGCTACCCCAAAATGATGGCTATTTTTTACCGCGACTACGCCAATACCAAAGTTTGCAGCTAAATTAACTGAAAGATCAGTCGCAAAACGTAAGGCAGGAAACGCTAGGCCATCACGAGCATCAATTAATGCGGCGGCAGATTTATACATTTGCACATGTGGACTTACCTTGAGGGCAATCCGTCCGCTCTTGGCATGTCCGGCATATTGCGCTACGCGCGCCAAGCCATGGGATGCTAAACCATCGGCTTCGGCGAGGGCTAAAAATTGGGCAGTTTCATATGCTGATTTGCTTTCAATGCCCGCCGCTTGCAGACCTGATGAGGCTAAGTCAACGATTTGCTGAAACCTTAATTTCATGATGCAGACCTTA
>Ga0214164_1000473_pt1 | contig 26344 bp, 34 predicted proteins | sample TroBogepilimnion_13_FD_153003 | JGI IMG/M metagenome (GOLD analysis project Ga0214164, IMG submission 153003) | Freshwater microbial communities from Trout Bog Lake, WI - Practice 03JUN2009 epilimnion v4 | ecosystem: Environmental > Aquatic > Freshwater > Lake > Epilimnion/Euphotic zone ...
ATTGTTGCTTATGGCGGGTGTCATTGGGTTGGCGGCAGCTATCTGGTATTTCCGCAAACAACACATGGAGGAACATGGTGTTTAGCCTCTTATTTACCCCTGTTGGACGTTATTTGGTTATGGCTTTTGCAGCTATAGTCATATTGTCTAGCATTTACTTTAAAATTCGATCTGATGCTATTTCCGAAGTTGAGGCTGCAGCAGTTGCTGATGCTCTTAGGAGGACACAAGATGCGATTCGTGCTGGTGATTCTGTCGATACTTCCCCTGACAGCTTGCTCAAATCGGATGGCCACCGCCGAGACTGATCTAGCTGTTTGCAGTGTTTGGCGTGATGTTTCGTGGTCCTCCAAAGATACAACCGGAACGATCATTGAAGTTAAACAGAACAATGCCCGCCGCGAAGGATGGTGCGCTGGGCAAAAATAAGTGCTATGAGAAGCACTTAGAGGAGCAACGTAATGACCACCGGTTTGAGTTACGATGGTTCAGTTTCTGGCACCATGAGCTATATTCAGCAGGTGGCCGAAATGGCGGTGGTCCCGCAGACGGATAGCAATTACGTCGCTATTCTTCCTATGATGATTACGTATGCAGAAAACCGCATTTACCGCGATTTGGATCTTCTACAAACTTTCACGGCAAATACGTCATTTTCTACAGTTGCAAACAACCGAAATGTAATTCTTCCTGCGGGAACTTTCGTTACTTATCAAGAAGTTAATGTCATAACTCCTGCTGGTCAAACAAATCCTGATTCGGTGTCTGCTACTAGAAATGCGCTTATTCCTACAACAAAAGAATTTTTAAATCAGGTATACAATAGCGATACAGGTGCAACGACTCCTATTTATTTTGCACCTTTAAGCCAGAATCAACTTATTTTGGGACCATGGCCAGACAGCAATTACACTCTTGAGATTATTGGAACGGTTCGCCCTGCATCTATGTCAAATTCTAATTTGACAACTTATATCAGCCTTTATTTGCCGGATTTGTTTATCATCGCGTCTTTGGTGTATATTTCGGCTTACCAGCGCAACTTTGGGCGCATGTCGGATGACCCAATGATGGCGCAGTCTTATGAAAGCCAATATCAATCACTCTTGAAGGGTGCGGGTGTTGAAGAATTTAGGAAGAAGTTTGAGGCTGGTGGCTGGTCTTCAATGACACCGGCAGTCGTTGCTACGCCGACAAGGGGATAATCAATGCCCCATAATAGCCTTCAAATTGTTCCTGGCGTAGATCAGAACAAAACAGTTGCGCTCAATCAAGCGGGACTTTCGTTCACTAACCTTGTTCGATTTGTCCCGGATAGAAACGGGCTTGGGCTAGTTCAAAAACTGGGTGGCTGGCTTCAATACATAAACCTTAATTATGGATCTTACATTCGCGCTCTTTGGGCTTGGCAGGACACTAATTCCGTAAAATACTTGGCTGTTGGATCAGAAACTAATTTATCGGTAGTTAAAAATGCAAGTCTTGGTGGTGGCCAACCATCTGTAATTACTCCGCAACAGCAAACTGATGACGTAGCTGTCAATGTGGCTCCTACTACGGGAAGTTCTATTTTTGTTATTACAGACGCTAGTATTCAAACGACGCCCTATGATAGCGTATATATTCAAACTCCCATTGCTGTTGGCGGAATTGTCATTACGGCTGGCATATATCAAGTTACCCCCATCAGCGCCTCAACATATTCAATTGTTGCAGTAGATGCGCTGGGGAACCCCAAAGTAGCGTTAAATTCGACTGCCGGAGGCGTAGTTCCTCAATTCACATCTATAAGTGGAAGCGGCAACATAACAGTTACGCTCACCAACCATGGGTATTCCTATGGTGATACTTTTTCAGTTTTGGTGCCAACTTCTATTGCTGGGTTGGTGATTGCTGGAAATTATTTGGTTGAATCTGTTTTAACGGCTAACACATTTGTGATTGTAGCCACAGCGCAAGCCAATACCAGCACGTCCGTATATATGAATTCAGGAAATGCCAGATACACATATTATATTGGTGTTGGCCCGCTTCCTTTGTCTTTTGGTTACGGAACAGGTGGCTATGGCATAGGTGGTTATGGCACTGGGTCCACTGGTGTGGTCCCATCTTCAATTACTGCTATTGATTGGACTTTGGACAATTGGGGTGAAATTTTAATTTCTTGCCCATTAAATGGTTCGCTTTATCAATGGGATCCAGAATCTGGTTTTAATACGGCAGTAGTTATTGCAGCCGCTCCAGCAGTAAATGCTGGTGCATTAATTTCAATGCCACAACAGCAAATTGTTGCATGGTCAAGTACATTTACTGGAGTACAAGATCCGCTTCTTATTCGTTGGTGCGATGTTTCCAATTATAACTCTTGGATTGGCAACGTAACTAATCAAGCGGGCTCATATCGGCTTCCTAAAGGGTCAAAAATTGTTCAATGCATTCAGGCTGGCCAGCAAATTCTTATTTGGACAGACTTGGCTATTTGGGCTATGCAATATGTTGGACAACCTTATATTTATCAATTTAACGAACTTGGCAATGGTTGCGGATTGATTGGCCGCAAAGCTGCCGCATCAATGAATGGCATCACATATTGGATGGGTCAAAGCCAATTTTATAGTTTGACTGGAAATGGCATTACGCCGATTCAGTGTCCTGCTTGGGATGTGATTTTCCAAGATCTTGACACATCAAATTTGGACAAGATCCGCATTGCCCCAAATAGCCAATTCAGCGAAATTGCGTGGTATTATCCTACAATCAGCGGTAACGGCGAAAACACGGCTTATGTAAAATATAATACGGTTTTGAATTGTTGGGATTATGGCAATTTAGATAGAACAGCTTGGTTAAACCAGTCTGTTCTTGGCCCACCAATTGGCGCAGCAACGGATTATTTTTTATACCAGCATGAAGTTTCACCAAATGCAAATAATCAGCCTATGCTGTCAAGTTTTCAGACGGGGTATTTTGCCATGTCGGAAGGCGATACCAAAATTTTCGTTGATCAAGTATGGCCAGATATGAAATGGGGTTATTTTAATGGTGAAGTAAATGGTGGCGCAGTTTATCAATCTCCGACTGCTCAGCTTCAGATAACTTTTTACACTGCGGATTATCCCGGAGATACACCATTAGCTTATGGCCCATATACAATTACGCAAAGTTCGCAGTATATTACGCCGCGCTTTCGTGCGAGACTGTTGTCGATTGCGGTAAGTAGCAGTGATTACGGCAGTTGGTGGCGCATTGGCGATACACGTTATCGCTATCAAAGCGATGGGCGGTTTTAGTCATGTTTGGCAAACTCCTCATGAAATTTTATACTGGCTTCGCGATATACGTCGCGAGCTTCTTCTGCTGTAGCAAAAGAAGAGCCAAGATTTTTGCTTTTGTCAAATAGGAGGCGAAAATCGCATCACTTGACGACATCCTTACAACGCAGAAAAATGGTGTGATTGCCATTAATAATTTGGCGCAAACCAATAATCGAATGCTTGGGACAACGACAACTTCAGTTATTACCGCTAGTACTTTAGTTGTCAACGGCTCAGGATATTTAGTTCGATACTCTGTATTGGTAGCCGGCGCTGCCGGAACGATGAATAATGCCAATTCAGTGGCAAATTCTTCTTCCAGCAATGCGTTGTGCGCCACACAAGCAACTGTTGGAATTTTCAACGTAGGAATGCCTTTTGTTAGTGGACTAGTTGTTAATCCCGGCGCAGGGCAATCTGTTGCTGTCACTTATTCGGTAGGATAATCCCTATGCCGCTTTCCAAAGGTTCCTCGAAAAAAACAATCAGCCACAACATTTCAGAGATGATTCATGCTGGTCATCCCCAGGATCAAGCAGTTGCTGCGGCGTTAAATACTGCCCGTAAAGGACATGCTTTTGGTAACCATGTTCCTGCATTTATGAAAAAATCAGCCAACATAAAGGAAGCAATGAATCGTGCTCCAACCGCGCCAACCAAGCCAGAAAGCCCCAAAATCCATGTTGGTCCGATTCACAGTGCAGTGGCGGGGCGCACGGATCATTTGCCAGTACATGTCCCATCGGGAGCCTATGTTATCCCGGCGGACATTGTATCGGCAATGGGCGAGGGCAACACGATGGCTGGCTTCAAAGTTTCGCGGCGCATTTTTGACGGGATGCCTTATGGCGGGGCAAAACCACTATATGGTCAAACAGGAATGCCGTATGGCGGCAATTTGGCTCGTGGTGGGCAACCTCACGAATCGGGGGAAACGGTAATTAATGAGCCTGGGGTAGCTGTCATTGTTGCAGGCGGGGAATATGTAATTCATCCTGATGATGTGCGTAGATTAGCGGATGGAGATTTAGACGAGGGGCACCAAACTCTAGATCACTTTGTAACTAAAATGAGAGCTAGAACGGTTAAGACGTTGAAAAATCTACCTGGGCCAAAGCGAGATTGAGGGGAACAATATGGGACGCCGAGAAGTTATTATACCTCGAAAAAAAGAAGAATTGGTCATTCGATTAGGTACACCGGATGATATTGATGAGGTGATGAATCTTGCCTTGTCGGCGTGTGATGAAAACGGGTTTGTAGAACCAAACCCGCATAAGCTTTACAATGAAATATGGCCAGCATTAAACAAAATTTATGGAATGGTTGCGCTTATTGGCAAGCCCGGTGGCCAAGCTGAAGGTGGCATTCTTTTAAGAGTCGGGGCTATGTGGTATTCTGACAAAATGGTTCTGGAAGAAAAAGCAGTTTTTATCCACCCGGATTTTCGATCAGCTAGGGGTGGTCGTGCCAGTAAATTGTGCCGGTTTGCAAAAGAAGCCGCCGATATTTTGGATCTTCCTTTGATGATTGGCGTATTGTCTAACCAACGTACAGAAGCAAAGGTGCGCATGTATGAACGTGAATTCGGCAAGCCAAGCGGTGCTTTCTTCCTTTACAAAGCCAATACGGGACTTGGGAGCGGAGATGGGAAACTCAATTGAGTATATTGGAAAACGTAAAGGCGATATTTTTACGATTCGCACTGCAACAACGGATGACGTTTATGAAATCATGGCTTTGGCGGAAGAAGTTTATGGTGAAATGTGCATTGTAGCGCCTGACAAGGAAAAAATTCTGAACACAATTTGGCCAGCTTTGCTTCAAGAAGACGGTGTTTGTTTTGTTGTTGTCGGATCCGATAGCAAAATTCAAGGTGGTGTGTTAATAAGAACAGGTGAGCTTTGGTTCTCCACCGAAAAGCTTTTGATCGAAAACTTGTTATTTATCAGCAAAAAGTATCGGAACACGTCGAGCGGGTTGCTTCGAGCAAAGCTATTGTGCAATGCAGCAAAAAGACGATCAGATGAGCTAGGTATGCCGCTTTGCATAGGGGTTTTTAGTACGGATCGTACTGAAAGCAAAATGCGGTTTTACGAGTCACAGTTTGGTTCTAGTGTTGGCGGGTCGTTTTTGTATGGAGCCAAATCTGGCCAATACAAAGTAGCGGAGAAGTAATATGTGTGGTGGCGGCGGAACTACTACATCCGTATCTTGCACTAAGCCACCTGCGTGTGTGCTTCAGGCTTATCAAAATGCCGTTGCCCGGATGAACGAGGCTGCAAATCAGCCTTTTGTCGCTTACGGTCAAACTCCCTGTGCTTATGTTGCCGGGCTTTCTTCTTCCCAAAAAGCTGGGATGCAGAATATCAATAGCTTGATGGGTTCTGCTACCAACTGCGTTCAGGGTGGACAAAATTATTTAATGCAAGGCGCAAACCAGGGAATTGGTTTGCAAAATCAATCTCTTGGTTTGGCTAACCAAGGGCTATGCATGGCCTCTGGTATTAATATGAACGCCCTACAGGGGATTTGTGCGGCTAAAGCCCAAGGTCAGCAGTATCTTGGTGGCGCAACTTGCTTGACAGCAAATGCCATCCGCACCGGCAATGCTTACGCTGGGCAGGCGCAACCTTTTTATACTGGTGCTTTGCAGGCTTCTGCTCCAATGACGGCTGCTTCTCAGCAGTTTATCGGTGCTGGAACTCAAAACATTAACCCAACTGCGGTTCTGCCTGCGGTTAGCGCGTTTGAAAACCCTTATACACGATGTGTGGTTAACGCCACCCAGCGAGCTATGGCCCAGCAGAATGCCCAGCAAGCTTCAAATTTGCAGGGTTGCGCCATTATGAAGGGTGCTTACGGTGGATGCCGTGCGGGAATCGCACAAGCTAATCTTGCCTATGAGCAAAATTTGGCCAATCAACAGACATTGGCTAATCTGTATTGCAAAAATTATTCTCAGGCTCTTAACGCAGCGCAACAGCAACAGGGTGTTTGCCTTTCCGCGCAGCAAGCTAATCGTGCAGCGCAGCAAGTTGGTGCGCAGCAAGCAGCTTCTTTGGCTCAACAGCAATATAATCAAGTTATGGGTGTTGGTACTGGATTGTCGGCACTTGGCCAGCAACAGTATGGCCAAAATCTCGGTACCGGCGCGCAACTTAATACGCTTGGCAATACCGGGTATAGCCAAGGTATTGGCGCTGCACAGGCTCAAGCTGGAATTGGTCAGAATATTTTTGGCAATACTGCTCAAACTGCGGGTCTTTATCAGGGAGCGGGCAACAACATTACAAATACGTCTTTGAACGCTGGCAATGCTTATGCTAACCTTGGTATGCAAAATCAGCAACTTCAATTAGCTAATGCCAATGCGCAAATGCAAGCTGGTTTAGTTTGCCAGCAAACTGAACAGGCGAAAAAGACTGCTGGATACAACACATTTCAACAGCAGCAGGGGTATCCCTTCCAGACGGCGAGTGCTGTTGCAAATACTGCTGAAGCTACTGGCGCGGCTTCTGGATCCACTTCTACGGGAACTTCGCATACCAGCAGCGGCTTTGCTGCGGGTGGCGCGGTTAATCGTCCGGGAAAATATTACGGTGGTGGTCTAGGCGCTTCCAGCCAAGGTGGTGCGGTATTTAATCCAGGGGCATATGCTCGTGGTGGACTTAGCACGGGTGGTCGCCCTAGTTTCGCGGGAGGTGGTTGGACGCAAGTAGGAAATGATAATTGTGGTGTTCCGCAATGGCAAAATTCTGAAACTGGACAAAGTTTTAGCGGGTATAACGCTCCTACCGGATGTTGTTCGGTTGCAACTCCTGCGGCTACTACAGCGACCAGCGCAATCGGTACGGACGCAAATTCGCTGTCTCAGGGGTTGGGGACAGCTATGCCTGCAACCACATCTGCTGGTACAACAACTGGCGCTACAACTACGCCTGCAACTACGCCAGCAATTACGCCTGCAACCACATCTGCTGGTACAACAACTGGCGCTACAGCGACGCCAAATAATTATTCTGATATGATCAACAATGCTTATGCTGGTCTTGGGCGTTCCGGTATTGGCACTGCTGCCAATAATATTGATCAAGCAGGATATGATTATTGGATGAACCAACTTCAATCTGGTGCGATTACTCCAGATCAATTTCAAACAAAGTTTATGCAAGGTGCAAATACTGCATTTGCAACTGATCCAAATAACCCAAGCGTTCAATATGCTAAAAATTATTTGGCGGCAACTAATCCATCAGCTGTAACTTCTGGCGCAACAACTGTAGCACCTATTTGCGCCAATGCTGCATATTATAATATGCAAAAATATAACCCAAATTCAACAACCAATGGTTTTAATCCTGCTGGATTTAAGCCGGTTCTTTGTGGCGATGTCGTTAAATATCAATGCCCAAATAATCCTAGTGTTTCGTACACTTCGGCGCAGCTTGCATCGATGACTGGTGCTCCTCCATGCATTACTGCATTGAAGGGTGGCGCAAACATGGTTTACAACCCAAGTTTGTACCAGAAACCGGGATGCGCAACCACGAACCAATACGGTTTTGCAAGTGGTAATGCTGCTGGCGTAGGTAATTTGCCAGCTAATATGGCAAATGCATCTTATCGCCCGACAAATACCCAATGTGCGTTTTTGAGCGGTCTGGGAAATCTGTTTAATTCTTACCAGCCGCAGCAGCAAAACACATATATGCCGAAGTTTAATTTTGGCAGTGCATGTACCGCGAATTCCATGGGTGCTGGCGCATATGGAGCGTTGCCTACTGCCAACTTGAAGGGCACGTCTTCTATGGCAGGCGGCTATTCGCCTTATGCCACCCAGCAATATACTCAGCAACAGTATCAAGCTCCTGCTCAGCAACAATATCAGGCGTATGCCCCACAGCAGCCGATGTATAATGGTTATTGTGGCTCGTATCAGCAGCCAAATTATGGAATGCGTTCGTCTGCTACCTATGGCCAGCCAAGCCCGGCGTATAATGCAACGGGTTATGGGCAACAGCCGAGTGGTGGCCCCATTGCGCTTGCCACTGAACAAGCGACTGGCAATTATAGCGGCGGTGCTTCGGGTCAATACTCTGGTAATTGGGCAGATTCGGCAAATACGCAAAATGCCCAGATGGCCACAACAGGGCAGACGGCGGTTCCCGGTGCTTCTACAGCGAAACCATTTGCTAATGGTGGTCGCGCTGGATTTGCTTTGGCGGGCGCCGTCGGTTGTGCAAGTCAGTTTGGGTGTGACCGTGCAGCGCGCATGGCGCTTGGCGCTATAAATCCATATACAGCCGCGCCCAATGCTGGTGGCGGATACGCTTCTTCAATACCGCAGCAATATATTCCACGTTATGGGCTTCAGGCTGTCGCGCCTCCTACACCACAAAAGCAAGCTTCTGGCTTAGCCACGCTTATGCAAATGCCGCAGAAGGCTGTTGGCGCTATCGAAGGCGTTCAAAAGCTTGGTACGGCTGGCAAAGATGCTTACGAATGGGCTACAACATCATCTGACAAAACAGGGAAAGCCCGTGGTGGACGCATGGGATTTGCCACTACTGGTTCTGTTCCATGCTGTTGCAGTTACGTAACTAATCGCACCAATTTCGGTGATTATGGTTCACAGCCTTATGGTGCTGCTGGTGCGGCAGGAAGCCCGCAAGTTCCCAACAGCAAATCCGGTTACGTAATGCCCGGTTTGGCCCCTAATCCGTGGTCACATATTCAGCCTTTGAAACCTGCGTCACTTCCGGCTGCGCCAACGCCACAGAACCCACTTAAAACTGTTGCTAACATGGCTGGCCAAGCAAAAACGCTTGCCAACTTGCCTAACGACATTAGCCAAATGAAAACTGGATTAGGAAATTTGTTTGGTGGAAGCCAAGCTTCCAATGCGGCTACATTGGACAATGCTCTTGGCTCAGGTTTTTATGCCAACAACATTAGCCTTGGTGGTGCGGGTGCTAGTGCTGGAGCGCCCGGCGCTGCAAGTACAGGTTTAGGAGCGGCAGGCAGCGCGGCTCCTGTAGCGGAAACTGCAACTGCGGCTGCTGCTCCTGTTGCTGAAGCGGGGCTTGGCACTATTGGTGCAGAAGCGGCATCTCCTGCAATTGCAAGTAGTTTGGCTCCTGAAGTATTGGCTGGAGCGGCAGCGCCTGAAGCTGCTGGTAAAGGCATTGCTGCATTGGCTCCCCTGGCGTTTGCCGCTCGTGGCGGTGCTATCCATGGTTATGCTGATGGTGGGCTTGTTGGGCGCAAAGGATATGCCACACCTAATACAGGTGCGGTAGATGGTGATATTTCTACTGCGGATATTGGCGACGGGTCTAACGCACCTACGACTCAACCAGATCATGATAGGGAAATGGCCATTCGAACGATGGCTGCTGAAATGTCTGGGAAAAGTTGGCCCGAGGCAGTTGGCATTGGATCTGTCATTAATAATCGTCGGCAAAGTGGTGATTATGGTGATTCATATGAAAGCGTTGTAAAGTCTAAGGGACAATTTGAACCTTGGATGCTTCCCGCTAGCGATTCTAATCATCCTATGAACATTTCGCCGAATGATCCGCGCTATCAAATCGCTGCGGCGGCTCTTCCTATTGTCGAACAGGGTTATGATGTAACTGGTGGTGCGCAAAACTTTTATGCACCTGATGCGCAGCAGAAACTAGGGCGCAATATGCCATCTTGGGATAAAGGGCCTAGCTTGATGCTTGGGCCGACCAAGTTCGTTGGTGGTGTTCCAGAAAACAGAATGGATGCACCCGATGCACCAGAAAATATTGTTTCTCTGATTGGCAAACCTAGTTCAGGAAGCGCCATGTCTTACGCTCCGGTTCAGAATATGGCTTCCGGGGCATCTGACGCAATCAACAGCATCATGAGCGGCGGCAAGGACGCTGCTAGTGGCATCAGTGATGCAGCTAGTGGTGTAGGTGATTGGTTTACTCAGAATAAGTCTTGGATTTTGCCAATTTTGTCTGGTCTTGGTGCGGCTGGGCAAGCTTCTGGTCAGGGTATGGGTCGTGGATCTTCGCTCCTTTCTGGTCTTGGCGGCTTTGCTACCCAATATGGCAACATGGCTTACCAGCAAAGTCAGATTAATAAAAACAATATTGATCTGTTCAACCAGAACGTCATCATGACTAGAGATGAGAACGGCGCTATTAAAGCCACTGACAAATTGGGTAGACCCCTTTCGCAGCAACAAGTTCAGCAACTTTGGTCTCAAGCAACTGGTAATAACCCTGCTTTAAGAACCATTGGTTCGCCAACACCGCCAGTTGTCCCGGCAAATGCTACACAAGAACAAATCGCTGCAACTAACCCGCAGCAGAAAGAAACTTCTGCGGAGGCAGGGGCTCAAACTGCTGCTCTTAAAACTGAACAGCCAGCCATAGGTGGCCAGCCAAAACCGCTATCCCCAACAGATCAGGCTGCTCAAACTGCTTTTGAGCCTGCACCCGGTGCGCTAAATCTCAATTCTGAATTGAGCAAATTGCGCCAAGTTGCGTTGACGCAAACTCAATGGCCTAGCGATCCTAATCAAAATCCTAATGCTCTATTGCAGCAAGCTAATTCTGCACAGCAGGAAGCTGCTCGTTGGGAAAAAGTTTCTGGAAATAATGCGAATTACAATAAGGAGTATGCGGCAACTGCGCATCAGCAAGCTTTGGATTGGCAGAAAAAAGGCATGGACTACACGGAACAAGCTAATAAGCTTCTTGAACCCATCATCAGTGGCAACAAAGATTTCCTTGCCAAACGCGCTGATTCTTTGAATACAAGCGCGATGGGTTTTGATAAGGAAACCAGTGAAGGTTCTCTTAATTCTCAGCGCGATATGCAAATGCAGGATCAGCTTGCTGAAGTTTTAAAAAATCACAAGTTTGGTCCTGGCACTGAACTTTGGCAGGAAATTAACAAATACAAAAATGTTGTTCCTGGGTTAGACACGGTAGTGAATTATTTTTCGAACGGGTCCAACCAAGAATGGGCGTCGGCTAGTCAAGATGCGCAGAAAAAAGCAGAAACTATGCTTGTTCAAGCAGTTTCGGCTATGGGTCTACAACGCGCTCCGGCTTCATCTGCGCAACATCTTTCTAAGATTGTGCCAGGGATCGAAGTTGAACCTGGTGCCGCATATGACATCATTACAAATCAACGTGCATATGACATGCAACAGCTTGATATGAATAAAGCGTGGAGAGAAGCGCGAACATTGCACGATAAAAATGGATATATTCCCAACGCAGATATGTGGAAACAAAATTGGGTAGAGAATAATCCAATTGAAAATTACAAGCATTCTGCGCATCTCGCGGTTCCAACACCAACTGGTATGACGCCAGATGAAGTAAAGGAATATGGGCCAAAAATTAGTGACCCAAGCGAAATTCAAAAAATGCGCCCTGGAACGCAATTTATGTTTGCTTCTGGCCCTAACCAAGGTCGGGTTGGCTTGATAACGTCGGATCGTAAAGCGGCTTTAGTGCCCTAGGAGTTTGAGCATGGCAGATAACGCCAATACAAATGATCCTTGGGCGAGCGTTATGGCTGATCCTGGGTCAATTGCCCCGCCTAAACAGAATGAAACCAATGTGTCTGCCCCTGTTTCGGATAAAAATGATCCATGGTCCAGTGTTATGGCTGAACCTGAATCTTATAAAGTGCCCTCTAGTAGTGCGCCTACGCAACCTATGGGTAATATTGTAAACATACCGATGGGTACAGAAGAAAAACCAACACCTTGGTCAGAAGTTGGCAAAGGTTTTGTCGCCAATGTGATTCCAAGCACTGGGCGCGCTACTGTTGGCGCGGCTGAAGGTATTGGTCATGTTGTTATGCATCCGATTGATACTGCTCAAGGCATTGGAAATTTGGCTAATGGGCTTTATTCAAAAGAAGAAGGTTGGCGTGGTGTTAAGCAAGATCCTGAACAAAAAGCTCAGGATGAGGCGCTCGTTAACGCTTTTATGCAAAGTTATTCAGACAAATATGGTAGTTGGGAAGGATTCAAGCATACTTTGGCAAACGATCCAGCCAGCATTGGTATGGATTTAGCTACAGTAGCATCTGGTGGAGAATTGGCTGCTGGAAAGCTTGCTGGGTTGGCTGGAACGGCAACCACTACAGGAAAAGTTCTAAACACTGTTGCCGATGTGGCAGGCAATGTAGCTAAATATACAAATCCGTTGACACCCGGGACAACTATTGTTGGCGCTGTGGCAAGTAAAGTTGGTGCGCCTATAATTGGAAAAGTGTTTAAAACGGCTGGCCAGCCGGGCACAGAACCTATTTGGGATGCATCTTCCGGCACATTCACGCAGCCAGTACAGGATTTGATTAAAACGCATTTTGAGGGGCGTTTGGATCCTGCTGTTTTGCATGACATTAAAGACAGTATATCCCATGAGATGAGTGAAGGCGGTATTAATAGCGCCTCGCTAGACCAGGCTTTGTTAAAATCGCAAGGTATGGCACCAACCACTAGCGGCGTCACTGGTATTAAAGCACCTGCTGAAGCTAAAGCTGGTTTAGAAGACGTTCGCGTTAAAAATATGCTGCAAGCGCAGCAAAATGCGGAATCTTTAATTGGTGGGCCAATTCCAAATACACCTGTTATGGGCGATGCGCTTGAACAAGCTATGGAGACTGGGAAAAATAATTATGCCCAGGCTTATGATGCTTTAAATGCAAACACGGATCAACTGCATCCTTCAGTCTTCAATGGTTTGGTGCCCGACTTACATGCGGCGGTTGAAGCTAGATTGGGCACTTCTTTAGATCCGTCAAAATTTGCAGGATACTCTGGCAAAAGCGGTTTGTCATCCAACCAAGCTGCATTTCCTGGCACTCAGCAAGCTATAGACATTCTTAAAAATGATCTTGCACCTATTCCTACTGCGGTTCCCATGCAAGCTCCGCAACAAGGTATGCAAATGCTTCCCAAAGTAACTGCTTTGGGGCCAATAACGCAAAAAACTATTAATGATGTTCGCAAACCCTTAAATGAAATTTGGTCAAATGCCAGTGACATGGATCGTCGCGGGATTGATGCTGTCAAACAGGTATTAGATGATCGAATTGATGGGGCATATAGCTCTGTAACTTCGCCTAGATCCACAAACCCCTTGGTATTTGATGCTAAGGGAAGACCGTTGTCTCCTGGCCAAGCTGCTCAAACCCGCAATTTGATTGGTGATGCAAACAGCAAATATGCTGACTATCGAAATACATTTACAAATTATTCCACCACACCCGATGGTGTAATCGCCCGTGCAGCAAAGAATTTAAACGATAGCTTGAAATATGACCCGCAAAGCCAAGCCTGGGTTGGCCAAGCCACTCCTGAAATGCATAATATTGCCCAAAGTACTTTGCTGCAAGGATTAAAAGATCCTGCTAAGTCAGCGGCGATATATGACAAATTAGCTGGTCCGCAGGGAGTTTTTGCTTCATCTCCGCAACATATCGATATGCTTGATCAAATGCTTCGGCGTTCAATTTTGAATGGTGATGCCGAAAAATTGCCCGCAAATATTGACAAGTTTTTAAAAACTAACAAAGCTTTGGCGGATCGAATTTTTCCTGTAACTTCTGCTGGAGTGAACCCGCAAAACGAACTTCGCCAACTTGGCGAAGCAATTCGTAGTGCTAATAAAGTTCCAGATACAAATCCCGCTAAACCTGGAATAATACGAGATCTTACTGGAAGACTTGGAAAAGCCGGGATAATTGCAATGGGCCATGGCGTAGGTGGTGGAATGGGTGCCATAACTGCTGGCATCATTAGCCATAACCTGCATATGCCCCCTCCGTCTCCAGAAGCTGCAATTGCTAGGCAGTTGCAGGGCAATCCTAAGCTGCCTGCATCAGCTTATGCACCAGCGGTTCCGTCTGCACTTAGCGATGCGGCAAATACTGCTGCCTTGGCCAGCGGTGAATACGAAGAAAATGTCCCTCGTTATCTTACCATTCATCGCAAAGCAGGTGGTCGCGTGTCTAAAACAACGCCTGAGCAGCGCGCCGAGAAACTTATTCGCATGGCGGATCTTGCTAAAAAGCAAGTTAACAAGACGACAGAAACTCTCCTTAGCGCCCCTGACGAGGCTGTGGTAAAAGCCTTGAAGATAGCCCAGGCTCACATATAAAGGTGAAGCATGACCACGACATACACGGTAAACAAGGATCTTGCGCTTCCCGGAACTGGCGATGATGTTGGAACATGGGGTCCGGTAGTCAATGGAAATTTTTCCATCATTGACTCGGCATTCGGTGGTACGTTTACCGTGTCACTTTCAAACACGAACGTCACGCTTACCCAAGCGAACGTAGAAGCTGTTTGTATTCGCCTGACGGGTACCGTAACTGCATCTTTGCAAGTCATTTTCCCTTCGGGGATTTCTGGTTTTTACATCGTTCAGAATGCGACTACTCAGGGCAGCAATGTCATCACCTTAGCAAGCGCGGGTGGTGGAACTTCTGTGACCGCAACGGCTGGTGCAGCCACGTTTATTTTCTCCGATGGCACAAATATCATTTATGCAAGCCCTACAACAGTTACGGCTGGAACCGGAATCGCGGTTGCTGGCTCAACGGTTAGCTTGTCCACCCCAGTATCTGTCGCCAATGGAGGTACGGGGCAATCCACTTACACCAATGGTCAGCTTCTTATTGGAAACAGTACCACTGGCGGGCTTACTCCCGCGACATTGACAGCGGGCACCAACATTTCAATTGCCAACACAGCGGGCAATATCGTCATTAGTTCCGGTGGAACGGGTGGCGCAACTACTTACACTGGCTTGCAAACTTATCTTGGATCCGTAAACAATTTGGCGGCTTTGCTGACTAACGCAGGTGAAGTCGTCACGATACTCGCATCAGTACCGTCTAGCCCGGTTGCCTTTAACATAACCAATCAATCGGTTGGTTACGTCACAACGAATGCTACAGGTAATTGGACTTTAGCAATTACAGCGTCACCAACGACGACACTCAATTCAATCATGAGCGTTGGCCAAAGTATAACTATTGCATACTTGGCTCAATGTGGAGCAACGGCATATTATAATAATGCTGTAACCATCGATGGAACTTCAGTCACGCCAGTATGGCAGAACGGAGCCCCAACTTTCGGCTATGCGTCTTCGTTAAATGTATATACTTATACAATTATAAAAACGTCTACTACGCCAACTTGGACAGTGCTGGCATCGCTAACGCAATTTATATAACTTCTTCTTCTTGTTTTTTCTTAGGTTTCACAGTATTTGGCAAATAACATAGTTTATGGTGTTGCTTGCAGCACCAACGATATGTTTTGACTTTTCCGCAAAATAAAGCTTCATTTCCGTTTGGTTGGTCAATTACATATCTACAATGCCAATGTTCTAAATCAATCAATTTAACATAAGTCGAAGTTTCTGTTTCATTTTGTGTTGGTGGTTCTTTCACACTTTTAAACACAAACTTCAATTGGTTTTGCGTCGGTTTGCTTTTTGGCGCTTGCTTGACCATTGGCAACTCCTGCGAGGGCGCAAAGTTAAGTTCTTTGGGTGCTTTGTGTCGTAGAGTTACGCCTTTTTCCCTTAATCGGAAAATTATTCCCATGACCGCGCCACGGGTTATTCCCAATTCGTTGGCAATTTGATTGGAAGAAAAATTTTTCTCCCATAGATGAACAATTTTTTGATTTCTTTCGTTCATTTTCTACCTATATTTTGTCTCAGCATATCCGCGATATGTGTCGTATTGATTCGACCTATCTTCATATTTTTGAACTTTACCAACATGTTGCATGTTGATAATTACATCGTCGCGTGTTTCCCAAACCATTTTCCCATTTTCATCACGTTTAGGAGTCTTGTACATTTGGGTGACGACAATGTAATCATCTTGATCCATGATTTGTTTCAGCGCTGCCAAAGTAGGAGCGGGATGTTCGCCGATCACTTGATGAACCAGTTTGCTCCAACGCCCACTGTCTTCTACTGATCCCTGTGACGACGGCATATTCAACGTAAACAAAAACTTAGTCATTTATTTTGTCCTTTGCACAATTGTGCCATCCATTTTCCGTTTCAAGCCGGAATTTCTTCCAAATGGCATTGCAGCCGTTTTTGTTTTTACACCTAAATGCTTGGCGCGTATACGTTTTACCTTTGCTATCAACGGAATATCCACTTTCGCAGTGTGCCGCCGATGGCAAGACCGATGTGCCACGAGCCAATTACTAGAATCGTCTTTCCCACCAGCTTCAAGAGGGATTTCATGACTGACATCCCACTCTTGGCCAGCATCAACGCGCATTTGGCACATATGGCATATGCCTTTATGGCGTTCAAAAATTTCAATCCTTGTTTTGGTTGATATACGAACGCGCTGCATTAATGCACCACGCCATCATGCGGTTCTTCAAAATTGGCAACTGTTTTAGCCATCGAAATTATACCAGCGCAAATTAATGCAGTATTTTCTTCAAATTCAGATTCATCGATTGAAATACTTTTAATAAACGATACAGACAATTCTGTTAAAATTATAAAAATATCTTCAGAATTCATTTTGATTTTATCGCTATGCGATGCAATAAGCCTCACAATTTCTTTGCAGATTTCTGCCTGAATTTTAGTAGTGAACTTTTTCTTTCTAAGTTTTTTTGTCATAGCTTCATTTCCGCTCTGCGAGTTGCTTCATGTGATTGCCATTCATGAAATTTCATGCGGATATACTCCATTTGAACTTTCAATAAACTGGCTTGCTCTCTTGCTTTGACCATTGATGTTATATGTTCACTCCAAGCAGATGATCCTTTGACTAACATTTCCGCTTTGCTAACAGCCATATCGCCGAGGGAAAGCATCTGTTTGGATAGAAACGCAGATTTTGTTTCTTCTAAAATGTTAGCCGCTGCGTCTGCATCGACCCACTTTTTCGCAACAATGCGAAATTGCTCACTTAATGGAAGATCATTATCTGCGTTCATGGTTTCAACCTCTCAAAAAGGAATAAGGTCGTCTATATCGTTACTTTTCCCATTAGCATCTGATTGACTGTTATGCGCCTCAGATTTTACATATTCAGGTTGAATTTTAAGACTGAACCATTCGCCATAATTCCCCTGTTTAACCCACCCAGACAAATCATATATTTTCCCCTCAAGATTTACCTTTCCTTTATGAGAAGGTTGATTGTCAGTTTTCCGATATTTGTTTTGGCTAAAATTGCCCTGACCAGGTTTTAGTTCATATGCCATTGCTTTCACTCCTTAAAGGCAGCTTCTAGATCGACCAGTTTTGCATCCAAATCTTTCAGGAAATCAATGACTTCCTTTTCCATAGATGCAATTTCAGCGTCATCACGTTCAACGCGCTTGATAAACAACTGGATATTGTCTGGCAAACGTGGATCATACGATACAAAATCTACCCACTTCCTGCCGGTACAAGCCATTTGCCACTGCATCTGTGTCTGGTACTTTTTGGGCACCGATCTAGTGATACAAGTTTCAATATGCGTTGCGGTATTAGGGCACTTTATCTCGACCATACCATCGTCGCCGATTAGCCCATCTGGGCTACATCCAGTCATATCGATAGTAAGATGGGGAACAAAGCCTACCTGATCCACCAAAACCCCTCGCTTGGCTTCATAGGCGAGCCTAGCATGTGGCTCTTGCTCTGTTCCCCACTGCATAGCAGCGTTGATATATGAATCGGCTGGTTTTCCCGTCAACCTTTCAACAATCAACTCTGCCATGTAATTTGCCCTAGATGCGCTAGGGCCAGATTTTGTCTTGGTTATCAAATCAGCCATGCGGCTGGCTGTGACCTTGCCGCAGCGAATAGCAAGCCATTCTGATGTTCCTTGTTCCATAGCTTTTATCCTTAGATATTCCCAACGGGATCTTCACTTCCAAAAGTTGCAAGCTCTGCATCTTCCGCAGATTTTTTTAACGCGACCATCTGCGTTTCCGAAATGGTCGAACGCACATCTTTGTTTTCGCGCCACCACTTATTAAAAGCATCTTTGCCTTTCTTTGCTGCTTCTAACGCTGAAGCATATGTAACGCGAGTGGCTTCTACAGGTTTTTCCTGCGCCTTGGCTTGGCCAGCCACAGCAGCATTGCCATCATCGTCGTCCGCAGCCAAGTTCAAAATCGCAGACATACCGTAGCGCCGCGCATATGTCAGCGCAGAACCAATACCATGAGCATCCGGCTTGCCAACGGGCATGGATAAAATTTCCGACATGAATTCCCCTGACTTATGCAAAATCATGGTTTCCACTTCAACGCGATTATCAGAAGTGCGCGGAAACTGAAGGATAGAAAGGTCGTTGGTGGCCAATGGTTCGCGGATTACGTCACGCAGCGCATTGATGTCGGCATACTTTGATTTGAAAGCAGGATTGATGCTGCCTTTAGTCGCAGCTTCAATTTGGCCCTGAGCCTTGGCAAGCGCCGTAGCAAGCTCGCCTATTGTTTCAGACATTTTCATCGCTTTTCCCCTTTTTGTGTCGTTCTGACCATCACAAAATACGCTAATGTCAAAGGATGTCAAGGCGCCCTTGACATTTTTTTTGAGGGTAAGTATGATTTCAATATGAAGAAGCGTAACCCCATACTTTGGAGAGTGTTTGAGCATTTTGGCAGCGCCGCTGCCTTGGCTCGCAATCTTAACTTGACCCGAGCGGCGGTGTCGGCTTGGACCCATATTCCATGGGCGCATGTTCGCACGATAGAACGGATGACGGGTATCCCTAAAGAGGAGTTGCGCCCAGATGTTTACCAATGACATCGCCGTTAAAGACGTTTTGCGAATGTTTGACCTTGGTATGGACACAGAAACCATTGCCAAGGTTTTGCAGGTTGAAGAACATTGGATCTACAATATCCTGGCATTCGCAAAATCGGTGGAGAAGAACTTTGGAAGTGATGCTCAAATTGTCAGAACTTCCACCAAGTGTGAACAGCATTTGGAGAAGAGGAGTAGGAGTGACGTACCGCTCTTCCAAATACTTGAGTTGGCGGGCGTTGGCGTCCAAGGAAATTCTTTTGCAAATGAGAAACCAAAAACCGATTAACGGAAAATTTGGATTATATGCAGTATTTGTGAGAAAGGATAAACGTAAACGGGATCTTGATAATTTATTTAAAGGGTTGTTGGATATTTTAACTGAGATGCACGTTATCGAGGATGATTCGTTAATGGAGAATATCACCGCAGAATGGACTCCAAATGATGGGCATTTTGATTGTGCGGTGATTGTGTGGATAGATTCAATACCTGAAACGATGCAAACAGGAGAACATGATGGAAAAGCGAAAACTGGAAAAGCTCGTAAAACTTTGCCCCGCAAATCCGACATTTGATTTGTGTGCGGCCAGCCAGCCAGAGCTTTGGATTGAATGGTGCGATGCTTGTGGCAGGCAAAATGCGTTTAGCAATGTGTGGACAGAGATTGATGTGTACAACCACATCTGGTCCCTTTGCTATGATTATCCTGATTTGGCAAACCAGTTTGGAGCCATATCATGATGATCCAATTAAACCCTACAATTCCGCTTACCACCCCGTTGGGCAAAGCGTTATGCCATTTTCTGATTGATAATGGCGACGAGCATCATTTGCTGTGGGTGTGCATACAGGACGATACCGGAGAAATTTGGACTTGGCCCAACACCAAAGTTCGTGGTCGAAACAATCCGACATTGGGCAGAAATATGGAGACAGGCGATGACTAAATGGCAACCAATCGACACCGCGCCAAAGAAGCCTGATAACTGGCAAGAAGATCTACCGTCATTCTTGGTATGGGATGACAAAAACATCTACTGCGTCGAAGCTGGCCTATACGCGAAGGATAATGGCTGCGGCTGTTGTTCCCATGAGATTGAAGCTACGCATTGGATGCCCTTACCTGCGCCGCCTAAGAAGGGAGATAAGTGATGGACCATACATCAAATGACCCTGTAACTAACGCCATTATGGGTTGCCCACCAGAGAATTACATCCTTATTGCCTACAAAAGGGGATGCGACGATACACGCCAAAAACATCAAAAACGCATCAAGCAGTTGGAGGCGGCGCTGCGGCAAATCATTCAAGAAGACGCATTAACTGGCAAAACAATTTTTATTGGAGACTTTGGCAAGATCGCCCGTGAAGCACTGGAGAAGAAAGATGACTGATGATCTTTTGTATCGTTTGCGCGGCGTTATGTGCGGCGATGACCCTGTACTGGAAGAAGCTGCTAATCGCATTGAACAACTAGAAAAAGGGTTTGTTGATATTCTGTCTCAACAGCCATTGGATTTGCTTGTTGCAATGATCGCCAAAGCTTGCCTGGTTGGAGCAATAGATAAGAACGGAAAATATTGCTTTGTTGGAAATTTGAAGATTGTCGATGGCAAACCAATGATGGAAAAGAAAAATGAATTACCTTGAAGCATTGGGCCAACTGATTTTCATCATTTGGGCGCTGTTCATGCTCAGTGGCACAGCAATCATTATGAGCGTTATGATGTGGAGCGCATTGCGCGACATTTTCAAAGGGGAATGGTGATGATCGATATCAATAAAAAGTATCGCACCCGCGATGGCCGTGAAGTCCGCATTTATGCGACGGATGGGGGGCCGTACCAGCCAATCATGGGTGCAATTTCATATACGTCGAAAGAAGGAAAAAATTGGTGGGAGTCTGCTAGATGGGCAGACGATGGAAGTTATAATCCCTATGGTCGCGAGACAAACTCAGACCTCATCGAAGTCCGCCCCTGCCACAAGCGGACAGTTTGGCTGAATATGTATGGAACAGGGATCATTCCAGAAGTCTGTAGTTCGAAAGAACGCGCCGATGCGGCGGCGGGTTGCAATCGCATCGCCTGCATCAAGGTAGATCTTGATTTTGAAGAGGGGGAAGGGCTGTGACTGATGATCTTGTGAAGCGGCTGCGTGAAGTTCCATCAATAGGCGGATACTTTAAAGACCCGTTGAGCTTAGAAGCCGCTGACCGCATCGAGAAGCTGGAGGCGGCGCTGCGGAATATCGCCGAAAAAGACATACCCCGCACAGTCAAGATCGCGTTCCGCGATGATGGGCAACCATCCAAAAATGACCGTTGCAAACACGGCCAATGGTTTTATGAAGACTGCGGGTGCTGCATTGAAGATTACGCCCGCAAAGCACTGGAGGGGAAAGATGACTAAAGCTCCTTGGAAGTCTAAAAATTTAATAACACGTTTGCGTTGGTGGGGTTTCAAGTTTTGTGGGAAGGGGGATCACGAAAATATTGCATCCGATGTTATGTGTGATGCTGCTGATCGCATCGAGAAGCTGGAGGCGGCGCTACGAGATATTGTCGTGCATTGTGAGGTGCCAGCACCGCCAAATGCGGAAGCATTAAAAATGTTTTCCCGCAAAGCATTGGAGGGGAAAGATGACTGACGACATGTGGTACAATCTCAAATTACCAACAGTTGGCGAACTAACATTTCCGCAATGGCAGGAATGGCTGGTGCATTACAACGCATTGCTCTTGAAGCGCGGACGACGCATCGAGCAGTTGGAGGCGGCGCTGCGGGCGCTTAAAGCTATGCACCATGCGGGCGGAATAGACGATCTTCAAGAAAGAGATGACAGAACTTACTCCATGGTGTGTGAAGCACTGGAGGGGAAAGATAGTTTGGTTTAATTGAACTTAACAAAGGGGAAAAACATGAATCACAAAGATGCACTGCTTTCTGCCGTCACGATCCTAAATGAACGTGCGGGAGAATATGGACCCGAAGAATTGTGTTTCCAGCGCATAGCCAGCTTGGCAACAATAGTTCTCAATAAGTATCTAAACGAATACGACATTGCTATGATACTGCATTGCGTTAAGCTTGGCAGATTGCAAGAAAGCCGTGGTAAAGCTGACAATTATATTGATGGTATAAATTATCTTGCGTTTGGAGCGCAATTTGCTCAAACATTAAATTCTGGAACAACTACGGCGCAACAGGGTGTTGATGCGTTAGACGATGGCATCGCCAGCATAGCACAGAAATATGCGCCGCTACCTCGCACAAACGAACCGCAATAAAAAAACCCGCCTTGCGACGGGTCAAGTTAGCGTTTCGAGCTTTCCAGCCACTCAGGTGAAAACTGGAAAGCCCAAAATCTTTTCGCAAATGCAGGGAGTCGTCAATGAAAAAAGTGCTGTTGGAAGATCAAATTAACTGTCTCGAAACTGTTTACGAAAATTTATTTGAAGCCATCAAGATTTTGAAAAAAATTGATTCGTCAAACCCTCAAATTTTACATAAACAAAACCATTTGGAAGAAATACAAGCGGCGATTAACACATTGAAATGGTTAGAGAAAAACAAACAATCTGTTATCGAGGCGCGCAAGCGTATGGTTAGTTGACATGCGCCAAAAAAACATGCTATTTTGTCATTGCGATGGAGGTCAAAATGAGAATGAAAGAATATTTTGAGGACAAAGCGATGGAGCAAATGATGCCAACAATGACAGACAGGGAAAAGCGCACAAATGCGTTTTTCAAACTATGTCAAAAAACCAACATGTTGAACCGGGAGATTGCTGAGTTTTTGCAAATTCCAGAGCGTAGTTTGTATCGTTACTTGTCAGGGACAAGTCGTGTTCCGCCACAACTTGTCAAACTTTTGACACTCAAGTTAGAGGGTGTGATTGACTAGCTTATGCTGGCCAGCGGGCAGCTACCTATATGTGATATATATATAATAACATAACGCGCACACGCACTAACTTAGTCTTATCTTCGGGTTATATATATATATATAATACTAAACCCTCAGATAATCCTAAGTTAGCCAGCCTTGGCCAGCAAAGTTATATATATATATATATCCCTTAACTCAGATTACTCCCTTAGCTGCGCGGGCGCGATATAGTCCCAAATCTAGGTTAGGTTTCGTGTAAGCGGGCGTGTAGGCAAATGCGCGAGCGGGCACATCAGACGAACTTTCGATTAAAAATATCTGTTGGCGGGGATTAGAGCTATGCTGGAGGCGTTGCAAACGACTAAAAGTTGCGATATGTGTTTAGTCGTTGCAAACGGCTCAGCGAGGCTTTTATGGCAAAGAGGCGATTTGGACCCGAGCGGATGTTTCGGATCAGGATTAGCGGCTACTTCTGCGTGTATTGTGGAGAGATTGCAACGCAGGATGAGCATTTCCCTCCCATGTCGTATTCGCTCCACGGATACATTTTGCCAGCATGTGCAGAATGTAATTCTTTAGCTGGAACGAATTATCCAACTGATTTTGTCAATCGAGCTAGTCGCGTAAAGGGAAGGTTGAGGAATCGCTATCAACATCAGATGGAAACTCCTGATTGGTCGCAAGAGGAAATTGATGAATTCGGCAGAAACCTAAAAGCTGAGGTATTAAAATGGGAAAAAACGACACGAATCGCAAAAGAGCGCATTGCCTAAAATGCAATCAGCTATTTAGCCAGTATAGACCAATGCAACGATTTTGTTCAGACTTATGCAGAGGAAGATTTTTTAGAGCAAAACAGATGGAAATGGTCCGAGAAGCAAAAGAAGTACTGAAAAAAAATGAGGAAAAGCGATGACATCTTTGAGGGATTACCAAATCGACGCGCTGGACAAGCTTAGGTCTAGCTTGAAGGCTGGCAACCGGCGTCCGGTTGTCCAAATGCCGACAGGTGCTGGCAAGACCATCATGGCGGCTGCGATCATCCAAGCTGCCCGCGAGAACGACAAGCGGGTGATGTTCACTGTGCCTGCGCTAAGCTTGATCGATCAGACTGTGCAAAGGTTTGAGAATTTTGGCATCACCGACATTGGGGTGATCCAAGCGGATCATTGGATGACCGATGCTTCGATGCCGGTGCAGATAGCCTCGGTGCAAACGCTCAACCGGCGTAAAATACCCAAGGTTGATCTTGTGATAGTGGATGAGGCTCACATTCGCTTTAACCTTTATGACATTTGGTTTAACAAAAGTGAATGGAAGAAAACTCCAATCATTGGGTTGTCTGCGACGCCCTGGGCCAAAGGGATGGGTTTAATCTGGGATGATTTGATTATCGGCACGACAATCGATGATTTAATCAAAACCGGACATTTGTGTGATTACAAAGTTTTTGCGCCGAGCCACCCGGATCTAACCGGGGTAAAAACCCGCATGGGTGATTATGAGGTTGACGCGCTGGGCACCGCCATGAGCAAAAAGGATCTGGTGGCGGACATCGTGTCAACGTGGCTTGAGCGTGGCGAAAAGAGACCGACAATTTGTTTTTGCGTCAATAGGTTACACGCAAAGTACGTGCAGGAGCAGTTTATTGAGGCTGGCGTTCGATGCGAGTATCAGGATGCGTACACGGATCGTGAAGAACGCAAATCGATTGCTAAGCGGTTCGAGGATGGCGACTGTCAAATAGTTTGCAATGTCGGAACTTTGACAACCGGCGTTGATTGGGATGTTCGCTGCATCATTTTGGCGCGACCGACGAAAAGTGAAATGCTTTTTGTCCAGATGGTTGGGCGTGGCTTGCGTACTGCACCGGGGAAAGACCACTGCGTTATTTTAGACCATTCGGACACCACTAGCCGATTGGGGTTCGTTTCAGACATACACCACAACAGGTTGTCTGTTAGCCAGTCGGATTTGTTAGAAAAGAAGGTTCGCCAAGAGCCGCTTCCCAAAGAATGTCCCCAATGTCATTTCCTACGACCACCGAAGATCTCGGTGTGCCCTGCATGTGGTCACCAGCCTGTTGCTGTGAACAAGGTGCATTCTATCGCGGGCGAACTATCGGAATTGTCGCGTAATGGAAAGGCTGCATCTCAGGTTCAGGTTGATGAAGCTGAGAAGGAGCTATTTTGGCGTGAGCTTTTGACCTATGGTCGTCTCAAGAACTATAAATCCGGCTGGGCGTGGTACAAATTTAACGAGAAATTCGGGATGAAAGCGTGGAATCATTATTCGACCGACAATGTGGACGAGATCCGACCAGCAACCAAGGCGTGGATCAAACATCGCCTCATTGCAGTTGCTAAAGCTAAGCAAAAAATTCAAGCTATGAGCCAGGTGTCCAATGTCCATTAGAGAGGATGCCCAAGGAAATTGGATGGAAATTCTATTGGCGGTTGGCATTGACCGATCTTTTTTGCGGAATACTCATGGTCCGTGCCCGGCATGTGGGGGGAAAGACCGATTTAGGTGGGATAATCACAATCAAAAGGGTGGTTTTATCTGTAACCACTGTGGCGCAGGTGATGGGTTTAAGCTTGCAGAATTGTGCGGCATAGGGTTTCGCCAAGTTTGCGATATTATTCGTGGTTTGGGCATATCGACCGACCAAACAGGCGTTCAGCGGATAGGTGGGGAGGAAGACCAACGTCTGCGGGAGCGGATGCAATCTATCTGGATGGGCGCAAAGGCTCTGAGGCGGGGATCCCCTACGGATAAATATTTAACCCGACGTTTAGGAACTTTTTTGAACCTTTCGCGGGTGCGTTATGTCAAGGAGTGCTTTGACATTTGGCATCCTTTTGACCAAAAACGCTATCCAGCAGCGATGGTTTGCAAGATTGCTCACGAGGGGCGCGCTGTCAATTTGCATTTGACCTATCTAGATAACGATGGGTTACGCATTGAAACGGCGAAACCGAAGCTGGTCATGGCTGGCAAGCTTCCTGCGGGGTGCGCGATCCAATTGGCGGAACATGGCGACCATTTGGGCATTGCGGAGGGCGTTGAAACTGCCTTGGCTTGCCAGATGCTGACGGGGATTCCAACTTGGGCGGCGATTAACGCCACGTTATTGTCTCAGTGGGTTCCGCCAGTGGGTGTCAAAAAAGTGACAGTGTTTGGTGATAATGATTTGAGCTATACGGGACAGGCTAAGGCGTATTGCTTAGCTAACCGATTGGTGGTAAAGGAGAAATTATCTGTCTCAGTGCAATTGCCAGAGACCGATGGGGCCGATTGGGCCGATATAGTGGCGGCG
>Ga0214164_1000474_pt1 | contig 26340 bp, 28 predicted proteins | sample TroBogepilimnion_13_FD_153003 | JGI IMG/M metagenome (GOLD analysis project Ga0214164, IMG submission 153003) | Freshwater microbial communities from Trout Bog Lake, WI - Practice 03JUN2009 epilimnion v4 | ecosystem: Environmental > Aquatic > Freshwater > Lake > Epilimnion/Euphotic zone ...
GCAACGGGCTTTTGAATTAATTCAATCTGACCGTCGATCTTTTCTAAGCTGATCTCGCGTGGCAAGCTCATCTGACCACGATATGGATTGGCTTCAATAAATTTCGCATAATCCCAATTGCTCATCCAGCCAATCATGATGCGACGATTGTCTGGAGCATCGTTAAATGAAACAGCTGCGTAATAGTCAGCACCGAAATCAATCCACTTAATCTCATCAAGATATTCAGTTTGTGTAAATGTGGTGCCGTCGAAATCACCAATGAAATATTGAGTTGCAGATCCGCCAACAGGTCCACCTGGATTCAAGCTGACAATCAAAACCCATTTAGTGGTGTCATCTACTTCGAGTTCAAAGAAATCAGGGCATTCCCAAATTCCACCAACCGCGCCAACTGGGCCGAAGTTACTTAGATGCGTCCAGTTCTTAAGATCATCTGACTTATAGAACTGAATGATGAATTCTTGTGGCAAAGCAACAGCCATAAGCCAATGCTGGCGAGCGCTATCCCACGTTACTTTCGGATCACGGAAATCTTTCTTATTGAGATCTAGTACGGGGTTGTTCGCATACTTAGTCCACGTCACTCCCTCATCAAGACTGTATGCGAGACCCTGTGCCTGATGCTCTTCTTGGTGTTCTGTATAGATCGCAACCATTGGAGGATTCTCGATGGAGCCAAAGCATGAAGAATTCTGATGATCTACAACTGCACTGCCAGAGAAAATCATGGCGCGCTCATCGTCTCGGATCGCTACTGGTAGCTCTGTCCAGGTCAGCAGATCGCTACTGGTTGCATGCCCCCATGACATGTGGCCCCACTGATCGCCTTCTGGGTTATATTGATAAAAGAGGTGAAAAAACCCCTTGTAGTAGAGCAATCCGTTGGGATCGTTCATCCAGTTGGTGGCAGGCGTGTAGTGAAATTCTGGGCGCATATGCCCAATTCTATGCCAAGCAGGTGTGACCTACTCTGTTGGATACTTGACCCCAGTCTGTGCCCGAATTGCATCCATAATTCCCATGATGTCCACGGTTTCCTCAATACTCATTACTGGGCTTGAGATGAGACCTTCAGCGATGCATTTTTCAGCGTGAAGGGCTTGGTATTGGCGTCCGTGACCCAAAATCTTGTGGCTGTAAGAATCAGTTACTTCTCCGAGTTTATTGATAACTCTAAACGTAGCTTGGCCATAAAAATCTCCATCAATTTCTATTCTTCCTTCAGTACCTAATACCGAAGCAGTGACTGGACCAGCTGCGACTGAACATGTCGTAAGTGTTGCTTGTGCACCCGTGGAGTATTCAAAGATTATTGACGTCATTGAATCCACTTTTGTGTTCGTTAAGGTGGCTTTTGCTGTGATTGCCGAGGGCTTACCCAGGATTCTGTGCGCAAATGAAACCGGATAAATACCAAGATCTAATAGCGCACCGCCACCAAGTTCAAGCTCGGTCATACGCGCAACATGTGGAAGGTGCTGACTGTGATCAGCTATTACAGCTTGGATATCACCTAGTTGTCCTGAATTAATAACTTCAAAAATTGCATCCATTGAAGGAACAAAACGAGTCCACATGGCTTCCATGACAAAAAGATTCTTGGACCGTGCGAGATCTGCGATCTCTTTAGCTTCTCGCGCGTTGATGGTAAATGGCTTTTCTAATAGAACATGCTTGCCAGCATTGAGCGCCAACATGGCGTGTTCGTGATGACATGGGTGAATTGTCGAGACATAAACGATATCCACTTCGGGATCATTAACGAGTGACTCATAACCCTGATGGCGATTGGGGATGCTGAACTGATCGGCAAATGCTTCCGCTTTTGCAATGTCACGTGCTCCGACAGCGCGAATTGGAATACCTGCAATCGCAAAATCCTGTGCAACAGCTGTTGCAATTCCACCAGCACTTAAAAATCCCCAACGAAGATGAGTTGTCATGCTTAAAGCGTAGTGACTTTATTGCGAGTACTCTAGGAAGTATGAGCAACAACTCCAGTGCCAGCCTTTCCGATCAAGGCAAGGCCTCACATGATCTTCCTGTAGCCAGCGGAATGACGGAATTCATCAAGCAGGGGTGGGCGCCATCGCCCCTGACCAATATCAAGCGCGAAGCCGTTGTGCCTTTCGCTCATGCGCGCCAAGGTAAACTCTCTGCGCTCTATCCAGGGATCCGTGTAGTAATACCAGCAGGGCGTCTAAAAGTTCGTAGCAATGACACCGACTATCGTTTTCGCGCCCATTCTGCCTTTTCCTGGATAACAGGAATCCTCTCCAACGACATAGTGCCTGACTCCGTCTTCGTTTTGGAGCCAGATAACGATGGACACAAAGCCATACTTTTTGTTCACCCTCGTTCTGATCGACAAAGTGACGGATTTTTTACAGACAGAAGACATGGCGAATTTTGGATCGGTCGTCGCATGACGTTGGAAGAGACTGAGACCAAATATGGCATTACGACACGAGATATCGCCGACATTAGCGATGTGCTCGCTGATTCGATAGAGACGATTGTTCTGAGCGGTGTAGATAAAAAGATAGATAAGCAGATTGAAAAGCGCAAGAAGCGCGAGAAGAAACTGGCTACAACCTTAGATGAGATGAGATTGATCAAAGATTCATACGAGATTAGTGAGATGCAAAAGGCTATCGATGCAACGAGCCGTGGTTTTGTTGATTGTGTTCGTGCGCTTCCTGCTGCAACATCTGTTACTCGCGGTGAGCGCATAATCGAATCAGCGTTCTTCGGGCGTGCTCGCCTAGAAGGAAACGACTTGGGGTATGACACCATCGCGGCTTCTGGATCTCATGCTTGCATTCTCCACTGGATCCAAAATGATGGCGCTGTACGTAATGGTGATTTGATTTTGATCGATGCAGGTGTCGAGATGGATTCTTATTACACCGCGGATATCACGCGCACACTTCCAGTCAATGGAAAATTCACTCCAGCACAGCGCAAGCTGTATATGTTGGTCTACGAAGCTCAACGCGCAGGCTTTGCAGCGATTAAGCCAGGGGTTCCATTTTCTGCCATTCACCAAGCCGCCCAAGAAGTGCTAGCCAAGGGACTCGAAGAACTTGGCGTTCTTCCCGTGAGCGCCGAAGAATCTCTTAAACCGGACGCCGGATTCCATCGTCGCTGGACTCTTCATGGAACCTGCCACATGCTCGGCATAGATGTTCATGATTGCGCCAAAGCGCGTGAAGAGAACTATCGCAAGGGCTTGATCGAAGAGGGAATGATTTTCACAGTAGAACCAGGCCTCTATATCCACGAGGATGACGAGCTATTTCCCGCCGAATACCGCGGCATAGGTATTCGTATTGAGGATGACATCCTCGTCACGAAGAATGGATGTCAGGTACTCAGTCGTTCACTCCCAAGTCACCCTGATGAAATTGAAGTGTGGATGTCTAATATTTCTAGAAGCTAGATCTCGCTACTTGATGGAATTACCGAGCGCCGCGGCTGCAATTCCAAGAGCCAAGGTGAGCGCGAGATAGACCAGAGCGCGCAATTGTTTGCGCCTCTGAAATAGATCGTGAACCTCAACCATAAACGTTGACCAGGTGGTGAAGGCGCCAGCGAATCCTGTACCCACGAGATAGCTTATGTCTGCGGATCGATGGACAGTGAAGCCCAAGACAAACGAGCCCACGATATTTATGAGCAAAGTTTCTATGGGCAGGTTGACCGAATGCAATTTCTTGAGGTGTTTATCTACGAGATATCGAGCTGGGGCACCGACTCCTGCACCGAGTGAAATAAGCAGCTCTCTCACTTTTTACTCCATCTAGCATCTGCAATTTCATAAGTGATGTAGACAAAGATGAAAGTTCCAACAAGTGATGCGATGGAATACTCGAGTAATGAGTGAATATTTTTGGCATCAAGATATTGATTGAGTTTGAGCGCGAAAGCTGAGTAGGTCGTAAATCCGCCGCAGAATCCAGTGCCAATGGCCGGACGCCACCACCACTGAGGGTCTGGATGATGTTTGATGTGGACTATCAGAGCTGTAAGGATGATTGAGCCGATGTAATTGACAGCGAGTGTTCCCCACGCAAAATTATGGTTCGGTATGAAAAGTGAAAATCCCCATCGACTTAAGGAGCCTATGACACCACCGAGAGCAACAAGTCCAACCTGTTTAATCTCTCGTTGATTTGTGCCGCTCATGGAGCTAATTATTGCGGGTGCGAAGCGTGATTTTCTGTCCGACGCTTGTAATAACGCTAATAATTGCTGAGGCAAAGAGAGCAGACCAGAACGATGTGATGGTCAGTGACTTACTCCAGCGGGCAGTGAGTTCAAGCATTGCTGCATTGATCACCCATAGGAAGAGTCCTGCACTCAAAATAACTGCAGGAAGAGTCAAAATTTTGATGAGCGAACCTAAGACGGTATTGATTACCGAGAAAAGGAGAGCTACCCAGAGATAGCTCCAAGCTCCGCCATGAACTTTTATTCCTGGAATCAGCGCGGTAGCCGCCCAGACCGCTAGGGCTAAAATGCCCCAGCGGATAAAGATTCTCATTTTTAGTTGATGCCCTCGCGCTTGCGAATAACTGAGCCAAGCCAACGAAGTGGATCGTATTTCACGTCTACAACACGCTCTTTCATCGGAATAATCGCGTTATCGGTGATGCGAATGTGCTCAGGACAGACTTCGGTACAACACTTGGTGATGTTGCACATTCCAAGGCCATGTTCTTCCTGGGCGGATTGCTTGCGATTGCGAATGGTGTCCAACGGGTGCATGTCCAGCTCGGCCAAGCGAATAAAGAAGCGTGGGCCTGCGAATGACTTCTTATTCTCTTCATGGTCACGAATAACGTGGCACGTGTCTTGACATAGGAAGCATTCAATACATTTGCGGAATTCTTGTGAACGCTCAACGTCGATCTGCTGCATACGCGCTTCACCTGGCTTGAGATCAGCAGGTGGCTCATAGGCACGGACTTCCATCGCCTTCTTATAGTTGAAGGAGACATCAGTGACGAGATCTTTGATGACAGGGAATGCACGTAGAGGCGTGATGGTGACTGTCTCTGCTTCATCGAATGAAGCAACTTGTGTCATGCAAGCCAAGCGTGGTTTTCCATTGATCTCTACTGAGCAAGAACCGCACTTACCAGCTTTGCAGTTCCAGCGAACTGCAAGATCGCCAATCTGTTCTGCTTGGACGCGGTGAATAACATCGAGAATAACTTCACCCTCATTGGCCTCAACGCTCACATCCTGAAGTCCACCATCCTTGGAGTTACCGCGGAAGATGCGAAGTTTCATTGTGCGTGCCATTAGTTGGAACCGCCTCTCGATTGTGACAATTCATCTGACGTCATGTACTTCTCTAACTCGTGGATATCAAAGAGATCGAAGAGCTCCTTGGTGAGATCTGGAAGGTGCTTCTGCTCGACTGCAATCGAAGAGCCATTCCAGGTGGTGATGTTGTTGACCTGACGCCACGTTGAACTCATTGTTGGGAAATCTTCGCGAGTATGACCGCCACGAGATTCCTCACGAATGAGTGCGGACTTAGCTGCAGCTTCTGCGATCAAGAGCATGTTGTCTAGATCGAAAGTAAGGTGGAAGCCAGGGTTAAATTGACGGCCGCCGCTTACTCCAATGTTTTTGGCACGAGCGCGTAGGTCAGCAATCTTTGCGATCGCCTCTTCTAGCTCTGTCTTGGTGCGGATGATTCCGACCAAGTTATGTGCTGTCTCTTGGAGTTCATGGTGAAGGGCATAAGGGTTTTCGCTGCCAGGGTTGTTAAATGGCGCTTCGATCTTCGCAGCTGCAGCCGCAACTGAACCTTCTGAGACTGGATTAGCTCCGTTGGACTTCACATATTCGACAGCGCCTAGACCTGCGCGACGACCAAAGACCAAAAGATCTGAGAGTGAGTTGCCGCCCAAGCGGTTAGAGCCATGCATGCCGCCAGCACACTCGCCAGCAGCAAATAGTCCAGGGACATCGATGACAGCCGCTGTATCTGGCTCAACCCATGCGCCACCCATTACATAGTGGCAAGTAGGACCAACTTCCATGGCTTCTTTGGTGATATCTACACCAGCAAGTTCGTAGAACTGATGCCACATAGATGGAAGCTTCTTCTTAATAACATCTGCAGGAAGGCGCTTTGAGACATCGAGGTAAACGCCACCATGTTCGGTGCCGCGACCTGCTTTGATCTCAGAGTTAATAGCGCGCGCAACTTCATCGCGTGGCAACAACTCAGGTGGGCGGCGGTTGTTAGCTTGATCTGTGTACCAACGATCAGCTTCCGCCTCGTTATCTGCATACTTATCTTTAAATACATCTGGGATGTAATCAAACATGAAGCGCTTGCCTTCACTGTTTGTGAGAACTCCACCATCACCACGTACTGATTCGGTGACGAGCAATCCGCGAACTGAAGGAGGCCAGACCATGCCCGTTGGGTGGAATTGGAAGAACTCCATGTCAATGAGATGTCCACCAGCTTTGAGAGCTAGCGCGTGACCGTCACCGGTACCTTCCCAAGAGTTTGAGGTAATTTTAAATGTCTTACCAGCGCCACCAGTTGCAAGAATAACTGCTGGAGCTTCAAACAAAATTTCTTCGCCGTTTTCGCGACGATAGCCATATGCACCAGAAACTTTTCCGTTTTCCTTAAGGATCTCGGTAATTGTTACTTCTGCAAATACTTTGATGAACTTCTCTGCGTCACCATGGTCGCGACCATCTTTTTGTTGAAGTGCAACGATGCGTTGTTGCATGGTGCGAATGAGTTCTAGACCAGTGCGATCTCCAACGTGTGCAAGACGTGGATACTCGTGCCCACCGAAGTTACGTTGTGAAATCTTTCCTTCTTTGGTGCGATCAAAGAGAGCGCCCCATACTTCGAGTTCCCATACGCGCTCTGGTGCTTCTTTAGCGTGAAGCTCTGCCATGCGATAGTTGTTAAGGAATTTGCCGCCGCGCATTGTGTCGCGGAAGTGAACCATCCAGTTATCGCTCTCGTTCACGTTACCCATTGATGCAGCAACGCCACCCTCAGCCATAACCGTGTGGGCCTTACCAAACAATGACTTACAGACGATCGCAACAGATAGTCCTGCCTCGCGCGCCTCTACGGCAGCGCGAAGTCCAGCTCCACCAGCACCGATGATAACTACGTCGTATTTATAACGCTCTAGTTGATTGCTCATAATAAATTTAATATCCCTTGTGACCTAGAAGAAGTAAAGGTTGTGGATTGAGCCACCAGAAACTTGGCGGACGTAGAAATCTGCGAATGCAACACCGAAAAGTGAGATCCATGCGAACTCTTGATGCTTATGGTTGAGAACTGAGACCCAACTCCACAACTTGTAGCGAATTGGGTGAGCTGAGAAGTTGCGCAGACGTCCACCGATTGTGTGACGGCATGTGTGACATGACGCTGAGTACAACCATAGGAATGATGCGTTAGCTGTAAGCACCAAGGTACCAACTGACATGTGACCCCATTGGCCTTGTGCATTTCTAAATGCTTGAACCGCATCGATAGTAAGAAATACGTTGAGGACCAGACCGGCATAAAAAGCGTAACGATGTCCATTTTGAATAATAAGTGGTGCGCGTGTCTCACCTGTGTACTTCTTGTGTGGCTCAGCAACTGCGCATGCTGGTGGTGACATCCAGAATGAGCGGTAGTAAGACTTACGGTAGTAGTAGCAAGTCATGCGGAACGCGAGTGGGAAGATCAAAATAAAGAGTGATGGTGAGACCGTCATTCCAAATACATGCCAGGTACCAAAGAAGGTGCCGACGAAGGATGTTGAACCCTTCACACAGTTCTGTGCAAGGCATGGAGAATAGAAAGGAGAAATCAGAGGTGCCGCAAAATACTTCCCGTTTTCAAATGCACGGTAAGTCGCGTACACAATAAAGAGGAATAGAACTCCTGCAGTAATCGCAGGTTGGATCCACCACTTATCGGTGCGATATGTGCGGGCAGCGAGCTTCGCGCGACCTTGCGAGAAGACTCCAGTCTTTGAGGTCTTGGTTTCACTATCGATAGCCATGGATGAAGTGTGCTAAATGCAAGGCTTTCGCGCTAGATAAGGGTCTATTTGAGAATGGTGAAATCCCCCACAAATTTGCCCTCAAAATCGAGTCGCAGGCTTAAAAATTCTAAAAAATATGGCGGAGGGCGTGGGATTTGAACCCACGAAGGTTTCCCTTGCCGGTTTTCAAGACCGGTGCACTCGGCCGCTATGCGAGCCCTCCGTGGAGAACCTTACGGGTTGGAGTGCTTTTGAGGCAATTCGAGCAACGCTTCGATGACTGCAGCTACGCCATCGTCTTCCACCGGATCAGCGACAAACTTGGCGTATCGAGGGGCATCGGCGTGACCACCTTTGATAGCCCAAGAACGGTCGGCCCAATCAAGCATCGAAAAATCGTTGGGGTTGTCGCCAAATGTGACGCAATCAGCCGAACTCAGACCAAGTCGAGCGGCCAACTTTGCCAGCGTCGCACCCTTGCTGACATCCACCGCAGAAATTTCGAGGAGAGATTCGCCTGAATTGGAGTGCGTAATTGTTGCCAGATGGCCGATAGAACGCTGCGCAATTTCGAGCATCTGATCTGAAGTGAATTCATATCCAGAACAACGCGCCAACATCTTGTATGCCGGCTCGGTAATTTTCTCTTCGATCTTTGCAACACCGACATCATCAAAACCCACATCCCAACGCGGGACATAAGCGACCTCACGGTGAAATTCACCGCGATATTCGACGGCAAATGAAACTGGTGGAATTACTTCGCGCAAAATATTTACGGCTTCTAGTTGTTCCGGAACTGGCATCAACCATTGTTCGAGAATTGTTTCATTCAATAGGTCGTAATGCATCGCACCATTTGCGCAGATTGCGTTGCCGAATCCAAAAGCATCTTTGATCTCTCCCATCCAACGTGGTGGGCGACCGGTGACAAAAAATATTTCGATTCCTGCTTCACGAGCTGCAGTGAACGCTGCGATTGTGCGAGGACTTATTGCACCAAAATGAGGAACGATTGTTCCGTCGAGATCTGTCGCAATGAGTTTTGGTCGAATGCCAGGAATATTTATGCTGGAAGTAATGTGTCGACTCCTAAGAATGGACGAAGCGCTTCAGGAACTCGTACTGATCCATCTGGTTGTTGATGATTTTCTAGAATCGCAACAATCATACGTGGGATCGCAACAAGTGTTCCGTTGAGGGTTGCAACTGGCTTGGTGCCTTCTTCATCACGGTAGCGAATATTGAGGCGGCGAGCCTGAAATTCAGTGCAATTAGAGGTACTTGTGACTTCTCGATACGCGTTCTGGGTAGGAATCCACGCTTCGATATCAAACTTGCGAATGGCAGATGCACCGAGATCACCAGAGGCAACATCGATCACGCGATAAGGAATTTCCATTGCATTCATAAAGTCCTTCTCCCATTGGAGAAGACGCTTATGTTCTGCAAGTGCATCTTCAGGCTTGCAGAAGGTAAACATTTCGACTTTATCAAATTGATGAACGCGGATGATTCCGCGAGTGTCTTTGCCGTAGGTGCCAGCTTCGCGACGGAAGCATGATGAATAGCCGGCATAACGTAGTGGAAGTGAGTCGACAATTTCATCCATGTGATACGCAGCGAGTGGAACTTCACTTGTACCTACAAGATAGAAATCATCTTCCTCTAAATGAAAAACATTCTCTGCAGCTTGTCCGAGGAATCCAGTTCCTTCCATCGCTGCAGGTTTTACGAGAACTGGTGGAATAACTGGAGTGAATCCAGCTTTTGTTGCTGATGCAATTGCATAGTTAACGAGAGCAAACTCCAAAAGTGCACCTGGACCAGTAAGGTAATAAAAACGAGAGCCAGAGACTTTTGCTCCACGTTCTGTATCAATTGCTTTGAGAATCTTGCCGATTTCGACATGATCTTTTGGCTCAAAACCTTCAGTTGTAAAATCACGCGGTGTTCCGATGTGTTCAAGAACAACAAAATCTTCTTCGCCACCAACAGGAGCTTCGGGATCAATGAGGTTGTGAATCTGAAGAAGTAAAGCATCCGCAGCACTTTCTGCTTCAGCGCGAGCGCTATCCGCAGCTTTTACGCGAGCAGATAACTCTTTAGCTTTCTCAAGAATTGCTGCTTTCTCATCGCCTTTGGCTGCGCCAACAGATTTTGAGAGGAGATTTTGTTCAGCTCGCAGCGCTTCAAACGCAGTAATAGCTTCGCGGCGTGAGGTGTCTGCGACGAGGAGTTGGTCGACAAGCTCTGGATTCTCGCCACGTACTTTTTGGGAGAGACGTACACGCTCTGGATCTTCACGAAGTACCTTGAGGTCAATCACAGTTCCAGCCTACCTTTTCTCTTCTGCTTGAATGTTTTTAGTTGTGCGCGGGTATGACCCAAGGATGCGAATATCTTCACAGATAGCTCGTAGACCTTCGATGGAATCCTTGACTGGCTGATCTGTCAGGTGGCCCTCGACATCAATAATGAAGTGATAGTGACCGAGTTCTCGACCAGTTGGACGGCTCTGGATAAATGTCAGGTTCACATCATTCTTGGCAAACTCGGTCAGAATTTCTAGAAGCGCGCCAGCATGATCCATGCCGATATATGCCACCAAGGAGGTGCGATCAAAGCCGGTTGCCGGTGGGGTGGCTCCCGGACGTTCGACTAATACAAAGCGAGTTACTGCTCCAGGATTGTCACCGATATCGCTTGCAACTACATGCAGCCCATACTTCTCGGCAGCGTTCTGCGATGCAATTGCTGCATCCCAGCTTCCGTTATTAATTCCTTCAGCAGCCGCTGCTGTAGAAGGAGTTGTGACTACTTCGACTCCAGGCAGCTCGCGGGCAATGAATGCGCGACATTGAGATTCGGCATGTGGATGGGTTGCCACTCGCGTGATGGCCTGGCCTACGTGCTGTGGACTCACCATTAAGCAGAAACTGACAGGAATTGTGGTTTCGGCGGTAATAACTAAAGGCACGCCTGTAGCTAGCTCATCAAGTGTTCGGGCAACAACGCCTTCGACTGAGTTTTCGATAGGTACGAGCGCGCGCTCGAATTCACCGCTACGAACTGCATCGAGTGCAGCGGTCACGGTTGGAAAAGGAGTGAGTTGGTCGTTAGCACTGGTGATGCCGCGCAGCGCTGCTTCGGTAAAAGTCCCCGCGGGCCCAAGGTAGGCGTATTTGGCGGTGGCTGGACGTGTACTCACTACCCAAGACTATCTGACTTGAGGCTGCTCCCATTAGGCTAAAACCATGACTCCGCGCTTTTCAACCATCGCTCGTAGCGATGTTGGCTTGGTGCGCGAAGGTAATGAGGACTCCGCCCTTATCTCAAGCCGCGTTGTGGCTGTTGCCGATGGAATGGGTGGCCATGCTGGCGGCGAAGTCGCTTCTGAGATAGCTATCGCTACGTTGCACGACCTCGTTGGAGTTCTCTCAGATCCTGCCGTCGATGAAGCTTCTCGCGAAGATCTTTTGATGAACATCTCCTTCTCGATCGATCACGAAATTTCAGCACGAGTTGCCGCAGAACCAATGCTTACGGGAATGGGAACAACTCTCACAGCGCTCCACCTAGGGACAGGCGTGGTTGAGCTACTGCATATTGGTGATTCCCGTTGTTACAAGTGGAGCGGCAAAAAAATTACGCAGCTGAGCTATGACCACACTGTGATGCAGGAGCTTTTAGATCAAGGACGACTCACGCCCGAGGAAGTCACTGATCATCCACAGCGATCGATGCTCACTCAAGCTCTTATGGGTGACAGCAAGATTGATCCAGTTTTAAGTGTGTACCCAGCAGCCGTTGGCGATCGCTTCCTGCTCTGCAGTGATGGCTTGACCAATATTCTCTCTGACCACGAGATCGCAACAATTATCAAACGCAACAAAAATGAAGATGTGGTTGACACCCTAGTGAGCGCCGTTCTGGAAAAAGGCGCACCAGATAATGTCACCGTTCTGTGGGTCGAGATTGTTGATGACAAAGAGGCTACTCATTCCCATCTCATTGGTGCGGCAGGTGAGAATAAGTGAAGCGCACTTTCAATAACCGTTATGAAATAGGTCCCATGATCGGCACCGGCGGAATGGCCGATGTTTACGAAGCGACTGATTTACGCCTTAATCGCAAGGTTGCAGTCAAGATTCTGCGCAGCGACTTAGCGCGAGATCCAGCATTCGTTGGACGTTTTAAAAAAGAGGCTCTGGCTGCCGGAGGGTTGAGTTATCCGGGAATAGTTGCAGTCTATGACTCGGGCGTTGACGGAAGTGATTCCTACATAGTGATGGAACTCGTCAACGGCCACACGTTGCGTGAGATTTTGCAATCAGGTGAGCATTTAGATCAAGCAGAAGCCTTGAAAATTATCGTTGAAGTTCTAGAGGCTCTTGATTATTCACACCACAAATCGATTGTTCATCGTGATGTAAAACCTGGAAATATCATGATTACCGACAGTGGCCAAGTCAAGGTTATGGACTTTGGAATTGCACGCGCCATGGATGACATCGGCGCAACGATGACCAATACCTGGAACGTTGTTGGTACGGCTCAATACCTTTCACCTGAACAAGCAACTGGTGAGAGCGCGGATCGACGCAGTGACATCTATTCTGTAGGTGCGCTCATGTACGAACTACTTGTTGGGCGCCCACCATTTATTGGTGACACTCCCGTCTCGATCGCTTTTCAACATGTATCGGCTCCGCTAATTTCTCCATCGGAATTTGATCCATCACTTGATCCCAACTTAGTCAAAATTATGCAAGTAGCGCTCTGCAAAGATCCGGCAGATCGCTATCAAGATGCAGGAGCAATGCTTGATGATCTCAAGCGCGCTATTCGCGGCGAGCAAGTAACAACAAAGCTGCGCAAAGTTCGTCCACGTAAGTCTTATGCGATTACTGCAGCAATAGTTCTTGTTGCCGCTCTGGGATCTGCATACTTTATTCACGGCAGCTCTAAGAGCCTTCCGACCGTGGAGTTGCCAAATGTCGTTGGGCTTACTCTCGATCAAGCCAAAGCGTTGTTGCCCAACTACACGATTAACATCCAACATGCACCCGATTCACATATTCCAAAAGATCGAGTTTCTAGCGAATTACCACTGGCTGCAACGCGTGTTCTCGCGGGCACGAGTGTCACAATCACCATCTCTGATGGTCCGGGTAACACAACGATCCCAGCTAATTTGGTAGGTCTTTCACTCAATGATGCCCGCAATGCACTGACTGCTGCGGGGCTAGTAATCACCCAAACTGTTGCCACCGATTCCAATCAGCAACCAGGAACGGTGTTGGCTGTTACGCCAAGTGCGGGAAGTATTTTGGCGGCGGGAAGTGGCGTTGTTCTAGAAATTGCTAGCGGTAATTTGCAAGTTCCTTCGATGGTTGGACTCTCAAACGTTGAAGCGATTACGCAACTTACTCAAGCAGGCTTTTTGGTGAAGACCGCACAAGCATGGGATCCCACTCAGGCCAACAACGTTGTGTTGGCTCAAGCGCCAGTAGCCGGAACGACTCAATCCATTGGTTCGTCAGTAACGATTACCGTTAATACGAATCCAAATACGCCCAACAATTAGGACTAATGAGAACTAGTAAGAACTCATTAACTGCGGTTGACCACCGGCGCTAACCCAACAGATTTGGCGAGCGCATCAGTATCTCCACACCGAACCAACCAGTTGGCAAGCATCGTGAAACCATGTTCTGTGAGAACAGATTCTGGATGGAATTGAACTCCCGATATAGGAAGCGTTTTATGTTCGACCGACATAACGATTCCGCTCTCAGTCTTGCCGGTTACTTCCAAAACGTCAGGCAAAGTCTCTGGAACGATTGCTAATGAGTGATATCGAGTAGCCACAAAAGGTGATGGAATCTGACTCATCAACCCATGGCCGTTGTGATGAACCAGGGAAGTTTTTCCGTGGAGTAGTTCGGGGGCGCGATCAACAGTTGCGCCAAATGCGACACCGATTGCTTGGTGTCCAAGACATACGCCAAAGAGTGGAATCTGATGTTCGGCGCAGAAGTGGATGAGCTCAATACTGGCTCCAGCGCCCTCGGGGGTTCCGGGACCTGGAGAGATGAGAACGCCATCAAAGTTCTTGGCATCATCGACGCGCACCTCGTCATTACGCATGACCGTGACATCCGCGCCTAGTTGGCCCAAATATTGCACCAAGTTGTAGACAAAAGAGTCGTAGTTATCGACGACCAAGATGCGAGTGGCGCTCATCCCCAAACTTTAGCCAGGAATATCGAACAAGGAGAGGCATATCTAGCTGGGATCAACTGGTGTATTCTCTGCCCATGCCTAAATCACGTGTGCGCAAGAAGAAGGAATCCGTCCAGATTGTCGACGAGTTCGCTCATCTTGGCCAATCTCGTAAAGAGAGCCCAGCGTGGCTTGCCCCACTCATGGTCGCAGCCTTTATCGCCGGCTTGATCTGGATTGTGATTTTCTATGTCTCAACGACCAAATACCCAGTTCCTCATATCGGAGCATGGAACATGGTGATCGGATTCGGCTTTATTGCAGCTGGATTCACGCTCGCCACAAAATGGCGCTAACTCAGCCCTCAATCACCCGAATTACAGCGATGTAATTCTCCACATCGTGGATAAACCCTGTGGAAAACTTCTGCCCTTTCTCAGGAAACCTTCAGGGTTCTCCTCCATGATCCTCGTATGAGTACTCTGGCAGCAGCAACACCTCCCTCTGCAAATCAGCAGAGAATTCTTGTAGTCGATGATGAGAGTTCCATCAGTGATCTCATTGCAACCAGTCTTCGCTTTGTTGGATTTGATGTTCGCACCGCCGCAACTGGCTCCGAAGCTCTGACCATCGCTGAAGAGTTCAAGCCCCATGCTCTCATTCTTGATGTCATGCTCCCAGATCAAGATGGCTTTGAAGTCTGCCGCCAACTTCGTCAGGATGGACATAGCGTTGGCGTGCTCTTTCTGACTGCAAAGGATGCTGTCGAAGACAAGATCGCTGGCCTCACCATTGGTGGCGATGACTATGTAACCAAACCTTTCTCACTCGAGGAATTGGTCGCTCGTTTGCGCGCACTCTTGCGTCGCATCGGCGCAGTCGAGTCCACCGTGGATGACGAGAAGATTCGTTTTGCAGATCTAGAGCTCGACGAAGCAACTCATGAGGTACGACGTGCGGGTCATCTCATTGACCTATCCCCTACAGAATTTCTCTTGCTTCGCTATCTCATGATTAATGCGGATCGAGTAGTCAGCAAATCTCAGATTCTCGATCATGTCTGGCAGTACGACTTCCGGGGTGATGCTGGCATCGTGGAAACCTATGTCTCCTACCTGCGTAAGAAGATTGATATCTATGAGCCTGCTCTTATTCATACTGTGCGCGGCGTTGGTTACCGCATGCGCATTCCATCAGGCAAGTAATTCGCGATACGTTTAGGTATGACGCTTATGCATCCTTCCCAGTGGAGTCTTCGCAGCCGCTTGCTACTAGCAATCATGCTTGTTGCTGCTCTGGGTATCGGAGCATCGGATTTTGCTGCTAATACCGAACTTAAATCTTTTCTTGTGAACCAAGTTGATACCCAACTTAAGGGTGTTGCTATGGGTTCTATCAATAGGTTGGCTCGAGCTGGTATCGATCCAAACTCTGAAGAGCAAAATAATACTGAGGATCCAAACTCACCATTTCGTGTAGTTCGTCCGCTTCGTGGTGTCCCAACCGCAACTGCAGTAACACTGCTTGATGCGCAAGGAAATATCGTGGGACAACTTGGTGGAGATATTACAAGCACCACAACTCCAACCACCTTTGCCGGAATGACTATTAATCAGGTGAATGCTACGGAAGGCAAGCCATTCACTGTCGCTGCCACAAAGAACAATCCTGCTACTCGTGCCATTGCGTTAGCGCTCCCAACCGGAGTTGGTTCTTTCATAGTCTCTGTCTCACTCGATAGTGTCAATCGCACTCTGCAAGAATTGGGTTGGCTCTTCCTCTTTATCTCACTCATCGTTCTTCTGCTTATTGGCTTGATCTCTCGTTATGTCATTCAAATAAGTCTTAAGCCACTACGAGATGTCGAAGGCACGGCTGCCGCGATTGCTGCCGGAGATCTCTCCGCACGTTTGCCTGCGAGCAAGCCAAACACTGAAGTTGGTCGTTTATCTCATTCGCTCAATACCATGTTGGGTCGAATTGAAGACTCCTTTAATGCAAAAGCGAACTCCGAAACAAAGCTTCGTCGATTTGTTGCCGATGCATCACATGAACTACGCACTCCCCTAACTGCAATCCGCGGTTTTGCAGAACTCCATCGTCAAGGCGCTGTTGAGGGTGTAGAAAAGACGAAGGAACTTATTGGTCGTATTGAGAAAGAGTCGATACGTATGGGCTCACTCGTAGAAGACCTCCTATTTCTTGCCAGATCTGATGAGGCAAGGCCACTCATTAAAGAACCTGTTGATATTAATAACTTAATCGAAGAGTCAGTTGCATCAGCACGTGCTGCTGGCCCAAACCATCCAATCACCATAAATATGGGCGGCGAGAGCGATGAGATATTTGTTTTGGGCGATAACAAGAGAATTCACCAAGCGGTTGCAAATCTTCTAGCTAATGCGCGTACACACACGCCAGCTGGAACTCCGATTGTTGTTTCGGCACACGTAGGTGATACCGAAACTACAATTTCAGTCGCTGATAGTGGTCCCGGATTACCGGTTGAGGATCAGCCTCGAATCTTCGAACGCTTCTTCCGCTCAGATCCTTCACGCGCACGAAGCGCTGGAGAAGGTAGTGGTCTCGGGCTCTCGATTGTGGATGCCATTATGAAAGCCCACGGAGGCAGTGTTTCTGTGGCCTCAGAGCCAGGAAATGGAGCGACTTTCACACTCCATTTCCCGATTCTCGCTGACTAGTACTTAACTTGGTCTACAAAGGAGAGCGCCTGTAGTACTTCTGCGCTAGTCCATCCGCCTTTGTACACAGGATTCTTATAGATATTGCTCTTATATCCCATAAAGGTTGCAAGGGTTTTGGAGAGAGTTCCTGTAAATGCAGGTTGTGTCCCGCTCACAAAGCGAACGTGCTCTGTTGGATCAATAATCCAGAATCCATCTGAGTGATTGATGTCGTAGGTAAGTGGCTTAAAGGGGGCTAGCCAATCACTTGCTGGTGGATTTCCTTGTGGCACCACTTGAACTGTCCAACCAAAGAACTTTTCGAGAGCTGTGAGATTTGGATTTGTATCACCAGAACCGACTGGGTTCTTTGATGCTAGCTCTTGTTTTGTAAAGCCAGGGGTAGTTGTAGCTCCGCTTGGCGTCCAAATATCGAAGTTGGCGCTAATAAGTTTTAGATAAGCCGTGGTTCGATTTTGGGTATCGCGATATGGATCGACCGATACTCCAACAACCACTACATTCGATGCGTGATCGGAGGCCAACTTAGTTTGGATCTGAACCATGTTTGCGGATGTGAACGGACAGGTATCTCCACACAAAGTAAGTAGTGGTACTACAAGTACTGTCTTTCCTTTGAGGGCACCGAGTGATTGGGTCATGCCCATCTCATCCGTGAAGCTAGCCTTCAAAACCGCATCAGGAACTGCAATTTGAGTGGATGTTCCCACTGATGCTGGAGGAGTGCTTATGGTTGCGGCAAAAGCCGGAGTAACGCTGCTAATTATTAAGGCAGCAGTAATGCCTACAAGTTTCTTTTTCACAAATATTCCTTTTCTAAAAGTCGTATACGTGCGTTTTTATCGATCTCGCCAATAACGAATAGCGGACCAGAGGGCTATTAGCCCAAGGGCTACGAGAAACCATGTGGCTTCGGGGCCGTAGCTCTGCCAAAAGCTTTGATGCATATTCATAACGTGTAACTGGCTGCCGGTGGAGCCCTCAGTGCATGTGCGTGACGTTCACTCCAGGAGTGTTCAACGGCGAAATACTCGATACATGGGTTGCTAAGCACTGTGGTCGATATTTGTGGACTAAGCGATGGAGTGTTAAGTAATTGGTACACAAATAGTTTTGCTTGATTCCAAAATCTTTCAAAGTGAGATATCAGTAGGTACGAAATGAGACCCAGAGCTAGGTGTGACTTGAGCATCAATGAGGTATTCATCATCATGCCACCTAAAACAATATGCACGGACGCCTGAGAAATTAATACTAGGAGCGCAAGTCTGGGACCTTCGAGCCTATATCTCGAGAAAATTCCAATAAGTGCAAACAAGAATATGGATTCGAGGAGAAATCTTGGTAACGATACGAATGTGCCACAGCCAATTACATGCGCGATAAGTGCGGATAGAAAGAGCGTGAGAGTTATACACAAGGATCGCACTGGGATCTCTTTGTGTTTCATACACTCACTTTACATCGACATCCCGGAGATTGAGCTCATTCCGAAATTTAAGCCTTTGGGTGCAGCGACTACCGTAGCCACAACTGTCTGCTTTTGTGCGCTCCCCTGATTATTGGTCCATGTAACTGTGAGTGGAATCCGAGTGCCAATCACGAAGGGTGACTTTATACGGCCCAACATCGCACCTTGATATTTATAGCCAAGCTCGGTCACAGCGCCAGGAGCAATCGACACATTGGCAAGAGCGTGCATAGTGCTATTTCCCTGACACATATTTGCATCGTAAAAAATCATTGAGGTAGCAGCTGCAGCGGATGTGATCGAAGTGATGAGGATTGGTGCTGACGATGGATTTGTAACGCTCAAAGCTATTGCCGAATCTCCGCCAATCTTCGCTGCCGTGACTGACGCAGAATGAATGACTGGGCCAGATGTGCCTGAACTGCGGAGCTCTCCGGCAACATCACCATTTGGGTATCGCTTTGTGTGTAACATGAAAACATAACGTCCAGCGTTTTGAGCAAGAGTAGCTAGTGCTTCACCAGGTTCACTCTGACAGACTGGATTTTTAGCATTGATGCTCGACAAATCAAGGGGAAGAAAGATCTCATCTGAGATCGTCATGTTTTTCTGACTCGCAGCGTGAATATGAACTGCAGTGACATCTCTTATAGCGGTACTTATGCGATAGCAGAAAGTGTCGTGAGAAAAATCTATTGAGAAATCACCATGGGCCGTATCGGTTGCTGAACCAACACCATCTAAAACACCTGCGCCGTTGGCATCGGCTTGCAGCATGATGTGACCAGAGTGCGGAACGGGTATTGATACGGCAGGTTTTACATCTCCTACGTTAAAGATAAAACTTCCGTTTAAAATATGTCCATCTTGCGCTGCTACTCGAAACACAACTTTGTATGTACCTGCCATAACCATTGATGGTGCTAATACATTGCTCAGCACGGCACCATGAACAACATTGTCGCTCGAGGTAATCACGTGATCCATGGGATCTGTGACTTCTACCTGATTCACCGATGCGCTACCAAGCGTTAACAGTGAGCTCGCAAAAGTAAGAGTGATTTGCTCGGGTAATTGCGCGATGGTTGAGCCTGCTGCCGGTGTTGATCCGATCAGAACAGTATGCGCTAACGCTGCTGGAGCTGTTAAAAGCCCCAAAACTAGCGCTAGTGGCGTAAGGAATCTAAATCGCTTCACATCTTCATCTTAGGACCAATATGAAGTCCGTAAATTTGTTGGAGTGCGCCAAATACTGCGGCATTAGTCCAATCTGGCTGCTCCGGTGTGAGGAGATTGAGTTTGCCTTGCGAACTTAAAAATGACTTGAGTTTTGCAGGAACAAGATTCGGATTAGCAACTGCGGGATTTCCTAGGTCAATCCAACGGAAGTGCGAATTAGGTCCAAGAATCATGACGACATCATCATGCTCGACATCGTAAGCAATCTTCTTGCCGGTCTGCCAATCCACGGCAGATCCATCTGTATTTGGAATCTGCTTGGTATAGACACCAAACCATGCCCAGAGATTTTTGAGGTTGGTAGGTGTTCCCGTAGCCATGGTCCATGTCGCACCGCCATAAAGATTTTGGTAAGCGTTGATTCGAGCCACAGTGTCACGAGCAGGATCGACAGTGAGTTCAACAACATCGATCGAAGAACTCTTACCCGCTGCCTTTACTGCTGCTGCGATATCACGCATATTTGCTGAGGTCATTGGACAGATCATGTCGCAACTGGTGAAAAAGTCTGTGAATACAACTGTCTTGCCTTTGAGTGAGGCAAGCGAGAAGCTCTTTCCGCTGGCATCAACAAGTGGAATGGTAAGAATTGAAGCCGGAATTGGTGCATCAAGAATTGTTCCGCCCATCATCGCTGCGGTTCCTGTTATAGGCGGCGGTGTTGGGGCTGCCATATTCATACCAGCCATAGAACCTGATGTAGAGCTCGGCTTAGGTGTTGCCGCCAGTGAAGCGCTCGATCCAAGAATGAGAAGTGATCCTACGAGTACCGTGATGGTGCGCTTCATGAGAGACCTTCCATAGCCTTAAGTGTTGCGATGCGTTCACTGAGTGGTGGGTGGGTTGAAAATAGTTTGGAGGTTGCGCTGTTGTCGAGCGGTGATTCAATCCAAATATGTGCAACAGAAGTAGAGCGTTGCTGCACCACCGTTGTGTCAGCTTGCAACGCTTCGAGTGCGCGACGAAGTCCCGCTGGGTTACGTGTGAATTGAACTGCAGTCACATCGGCCAGCGCTTCTCTCTTGCGTGAGATCGCTAGTCGCAAGAGCATGGCCGCGATTGGAGCCAAGATCAGGACAACGATTGAAGCAATGAGAGCGATTGGATTTTGATTGTCACGATCATCGCGACGTTCTCCGCCGCCAAAAATCATCATGCGCATAAGAAAGTCGGTCAAGATTGCTAGCGCGCCCGCTGTAGTCGCTGCAATGGCAGAGACAAGTGTGTCGCGATTAGCTACGTGGGACATTTCGTGAGCGGCTACTCCCTGCAACTCTTCGCGATCCATAAGGCGAAGAATTCCGGTGGTAAATGCAATAACTGCATGCTCTGGATCGCGTCCGGTTGCAAAAGCATTTGGGGCATCATCTTCAACGATGGCAATTTTAGGAAGCGGTAGGCCAGCGGCAACACACACTTCGGAGACTAAGTCGTAGAGCTGTCTATTCTCATTTTCATTCAGGAGCTTTGCTCCTGTCATTGTGAGAACAATCTTGTCAGATGCCCAATACGAACCCCAGACTGAGAGCAGCGCAATACCAATTGCGACAGGAACTATTGCAACGCCGCCTTTACCGAAATATGTCATCAGCGCCCACACCACAGCACCGACAATGATGCCCATACCAAAGAGCAGCTCTCCAGATTTGCGGCGGTTGCCTGCTTGGAGTTTTCTGAAGTCGAAGTTACGAGCAGCTGTAGCCATAAGTCTTAAAACTTAACTGTTGGAGCCTTGCGATCTTGCGGATCTTCCACTTCGTAAAATGGACGGGCAGAGACCTTTGCTGAGTTAGCAAAGAGGCTAGATGGAAATGTCTTGATCGCTTGGTTAAGCGAGCGCACATTGTCGTTGTAAAACTGGCGCGCAAATGAGACTTTATTCTCTGTTGTAGAGAGCTCCTCTTGAAGTGCTAAAAAGTTAGCTGATGCTTTGAGATCAGGGTAATTCTCGGTAACGGCGAGAAGTCCACGAAGTGCTTGCGTAACAGAGCCATCTGCAGCTGCTACATCAGCGACGGTGGTTGCAGCAGTTGCTTTTGCACGTGCAGCGACAACTGCCTCCAGTGTTGAGGCTTCGTGATTTGTATAGCCTTTGACCGTTTCAACAAGATTGGGAATGAGGTCGGAGCGGCGCTTGAGTTGTACTTCGATCTGAGCGAATGCTTCATCGACGGAGATGTTAAGGCGCACCAGACGATTGCGCGACATCACTGCTAGGAGTGCAAGAACAACAAGGACGAGTAGAACAAGAACAACGATGTTCATAATTACTCCGACTTTCTCATTATTAATTTTTTATTGGATGTTTGTCTTGTGAAAATTGAGCCAAGACTTGCTTGCCGTTGGGCCGCGTTGACCCTGGTATCTAGAACCATACTGCGCAGAACCGTAAGGATGCTCGGCTGGAGATGAGAGTTTGATGAGACAAAGCTGGCCAATTTTCATTCCTGGAAATAGCTTCACGGGGAGGTTGGCAACATTGGAGAGCTCAAGTGTGATGTGACCAGAAAATCCTGGATCGATAAAACCAGCTGTTGAGTGTGTGAGTAAGCCCAGACGCCCCAGCGAAGACTTTCCTTCTAGGCGACCTGCAATGTCATCAGGGAGAGTGATCACTTCGTAGGTGCTTGCAAGAACAAATTCACCTGGGTGAAGGATGAAAAACTCATCCGCTCCAACTGCCACTTCGCGAGTGAGTTCTGATTGCTCGATCGAAGGATCGATCACTTCATATTTGTGGTTCTCAAATACACGGAAGAAGCGATCAAGGCGAACGTCCACACTGGACGGCTGAATCATTGCTTCATGAAATGGCTCTACCTTGAGGCGGCCAGCGGAAATTTGAGAGGCGATATCGCGATCACTGAGTAGCACGGTAAAACCCTATCAGCGTGCGGGAGCGGGTAGGGTCGGCCTGTGAAAAACCACCGCGCTCGAGCATCAGTACTCGTTGGGGCAGCGGCTTTATTCTTCTCAATCAACGGAATCGTCGCCAAATGGGTGATGGAGGCGGGGCTTTCTCCGTGGAGATTGACCCAAATTCGCGCCACCGGGGCTGGGGCCATTCTTCTTATCTATATGGCGCTGCGAGGACGGCTCGGTGAGCTCAAAGTCAGCCGACGAGAGATCCCTACGCTCTTCCTTTTTGGCACCTTTGGCATCGCTGCGGTCCAGTCGCTCTACTTTTTCTCGATTCTGCACTTACATGTGGGAATCGCGATCATCATTCAGTTCACAGCCCCGATTTGGATCGTCGCCTACCTGTGTATCTTCCGTAAACAGCCCATCGCCCCGCTCATGTGGGTTGGGTTAGGTAGCGCCTTTCTTGGGTTGCTCCTAGTTGCCCAAATTTGGGAGGGTCTGACCCTCAATGGCCCAGGGTTGATCGCCGCATTTCTCGACGCCCTATGTCTGGTCGTCTACTTCCTCATGGGTCGCAGGCTCAGCACTCGCTTTACGGGTGAAGCCATGGCGATCTGGGGATTTGGGGTCACCGCTCTGCTTTTTGCGATCGCGCTACCGTGGTGGAAATTTCCGATTTCGATCTTCACTCGCTCCATTGATCTCAATGGCAAATTAGCTGGCCATCACCTGCCGGGTTGGAGCCTGATTCTCTTTGTCATCTTCTTTGGAACTGTCATCCCTTACACATCGGTGTTAATCGGCGTTAAACACCTCAGTGCACAAGTCACTGCAATCATCGGCATGCTCGAGCCAGTACTGGCCGGTATCTGGGGATGGATTTTCTTACGTGAGAGACTTACTACGCTTGAGCTAGTGGGCGGTGCAATCGTGCTCATTGGAATCTATATCTCAAGTTTTCTTGCAACCGAAGCGACAGAGATGGAGTCAGACCGTGGATAAATTTGATGATCTACTCGTAGCAAATAAAGAGTTCGTCTCCCATTTCACATCGGAGAATCTCACTGGTCAAGCGATGAAGGGTCTTGCGATCGTGACCTGTATGGATTCGCGTATCGATCCGTTACGCATCGTTGGAATGCACGCTGGTGATGCCAAGATTCTTCGTAACGCAGGAGCTCGCGTAACATCAGATGTGCTCCGTACATTGGCACTTGCAACTCATCTACTCGGAGTAAATCGTGTGCTGGTTATGCCGCATACCGATTGCCGAATGGCAAGCACTGATGAAGCAGGAATTCATCAAGCAATTTTAGATAAGTCTGGAATTGATACTCGCAGTTTGGATTTCCAGACGACGAGTGATCAACTTGCATCACTTCGCAAAGATGTCATTCGTGTCGAGAGCAATCCATATTTGGCTCAAGGAGTGCGAGTGATGGGCGCTGTATACGATGTGAAGAGCGGCTTACTTACGCCTATCGAATAAGTACTGAATAAGTATTGAATAAAAATTAATTAGTCACGAATAAAAGCGTCGCTGCTACCACCAGAAGCTCCACCACTGCTTGCGCCACCAGAGAAATTCGATGGTGCTGCTAAGTCAGCAAAACGAGCAAAGTGAAGTTGGGCCGCTACGGTAATGGTGCGAGTCTGTCCGTTACGGTGCTTAGCGACAATGAGATCAGCCTCGCCTGAGCGATTTTGATTGTCATACATATCGTCGCGATGAAGCAGGATAACAACGTCGGCATCTTGTTCAATCGATCCAGATTCACGGAGATCCGAGAGCATTGGCTTCTTATCGGCGCGCTGCTCTGGACCACGGTTGAGCTGTGAGATCGCGATGATTGGGACACCGATCTCTTTAGCTAAGAGCTTGAGATTACGTGAAAATTCGGAGACCTCTTGTTGACGGCTCTCAACTTTTTTACCCGAGGTCATCAACTGCAAGTAGTCGATCACAATGAGTTTGAGGTTATGGCGTTGCTTGAGGCGACGCGCCTTTGCGCGAATCTCCATCAAGGAGAGATTTGGTGAGTCATCGATGAAGAGCGGGGCTTGAGAAATTTCTCCCATGCGTTTAGCTAACCGGCCCCACTCATCATCAGAGAGAGAACCTGAGCGAATGTTATTAAGTCCGACCCGTGCTTCGGCAGAAAGCATGCGCATTGTGATCTCTGAGCGAGACATTTCGAGCGAGAAGATCACTGAACAATCGTGATTATGAATGGCTGCATGACGAGCAATATCTAATCCAAGAGTTGATTTACCAACGGCTGGACGGGCAGCAAGAACAATCATGTTTCCTGGGTGAAGACCGTTGGTGAGTGAATCAAGATCTTTAAATCCTGTCTTCACACCTTCTTGTGCAACGCCACTAGAGATAGCTTCGATCTCATCGAGCGCTGCAGGCAAAAGTTCTGAGAGTTGGATGTAGTCCTCTGACATGCGACTCTCTGTTACTTGATAGACCTCAGCCTGAGCTGTGTTGACCGCATCATCAACATCGCCCTCTTCTGAATAACCAAGTTGGACAATTTTTGTACCCGCTTCGACAAGGCGACGAAGAATTGCGCGATCGCGCACGATCTTTGCGTAGTAACCGGCGTTAGCTGCAGTAGGGACAGAAGAGATGAGTGTGTGGAGATATGGCGCGCCACCTGCACGCGCAATATCACCACGCTTAGTTAGCTCGGCCGCAACTGTTACTGGATCGGCAGGATCGCCGCGGCCGTAAAGATCAAGGATTGCGTCATAAATAAGTTCGTGCGCAGGGCGATAAAAGTCGCGATCTTTAATGATTTCGACAACGTCGGCGATTGCATCTTTTGAGAGAAGCATTCCGCCAAGTACTGATTGCTCTGCAACGAGATCTTGAGGTGGGGTACGTTCGAACTCAACTGCACGTGCAGGGGTGTTGTTGCTGCCCCGGCTTGGGAGTTCGGCGATGCTCATGCCCTAATTTTGGTGGAGAGCACTGACATTGCCTATTTTCGCCCGACTGCCCTGTGTGTGAAGGTGTGGACTAACAGTCCGTAACTGGGGATAACTTGAGCGTGGGTGTGGATTGTTTGGGGATAAGAGCGCTGGTTTTCCCCCTAAAAGCACCCAACCCCGCTCACTTTCGTGAACGGGGTTGGGGATAAAGATATCTCCGTCGATCTCAGATTCTGAGATATCAGGTGAGGCTGAGATTAAGCAGCAACGACCTGAACGTTGATCGCAGCGACTACAGATGCAGCAAGGGTGACCTTCGCTGTGTAGTTGCCAAGCTTCTTCATGATCGGAGCCTTGAGGTGATGGCGATCGACAGCAACACCAGTAGCGGCGTTGATTGCCTTAACCAAGTCCTTATCGGTTACAGAACCGAAGAGTGAACCTGTTGCGCCGACCTTTGCCTTAACGACAATTGGGGCCTTCTCGAGTGAAGCTTTGATTTCACGTGCGTGGTCAAGATCGCGGATTTCGCGTGCAGCGCGTGCACGACGGATACCTTCGATCTGCTTCTCTCCGCCAAGTGACCATGCAATTGCAAATCCACGAGGTTGAAGGAAGTTACGTGCGTAACCATCTTTAACAGTGACAACATCGCCAGCTTGGCCGAGGCCAGTTACTTCACGAGTAAGAATGAGTTTCATATCTGTCTTCTCCCTTATCCGCTTAGCGAGCTGTTGAGGTGTAAGGCAATAGCGCCATTTCGCGGGAATTCTTAACCGCGGCAGCAATTGCACGTTGATGTTGGGTACATGCACCAGTTACACGACGAGCGCGGATCTTGCCGCGATCA
>Ga0214164_1000475_pt1 | contig 26324 bp, 22 predicted proteins | sample TroBogepilimnion_13_FD_153003 | JGI IMG/M metagenome (GOLD analysis project Ga0214164, IMG submission 153003) | Freshwater microbial communities from Trout Bog Lake, WI - Practice 03JUN2009 epilimnion v4 | ecosystem: Environmental > Aquatic > Freshwater > Lake > Epilimnion/Euphotic zone ...
GACCGCTTAGGAGGCGGTTGCTCTATCCACTGAGCTACTGGGACCTGAATCTCGATCTAATTGCACCACTAGTTTAGTTATCGCTCCGTAATCGCCCCAATACGCTCGAAAGCTCTTTATTCACAGCAATTTCACGCACAAGAAGCCCGTTCGAGCCACGGCTTTCCAGAGCCCCTGCCTTAGACTTGCCCCAGGAAATTGGGTAATCGATTTCAGGTAACAACAACAATAAGGAGTACACGTGAAGAACTCATTCGGTCGCAAAGTTGCCACAGTCGCAACACTTGGTTTGATGGCGGCAGCACTTGTTGCTGGTGGTTCAGCCGCGAACGCAGCTGCTAACAAGGCGAATGGTGCTTGCACCAAGGCTGGCGCAAAGGCAACCATCGGTAAGGTGGCGTACACCTGCGCGGTTAGCCCAATTGCCACAACACAGAAGTTGACCTGGGTTTCTGCCAACTGCACAACAGCAAACGCTGTTTACACCAAGGCGGCGAAGCAACAGCAGACATTGGTGGATGCCGAGACTTTCGCGCTGACCAAGTTGCAGAACGTTGTGAATAGCTTCCAGACCTCGGTCGCGGATTGGCAGAAGCTGATTGATGCAGATAAGAAGGCAATCTCTGATATCCAAGCAAAGAACGCGAAGGCCGACGTTTCTAAGTACACCAACCAGATGGCTGCTGCGCAGATTCGTTTGGACAACGCAACCAAGCAGGTCGCGTCATGGACAACTCAGATGAACTCCACCAAGGCGACCCAAGACACTCTCTTGGCGCAGGGTGCAGATAACGTCAAGCAGGCTAAGGGCGACATGACTCAGATTTGTAAGTCAGGTCTCTAATCTCATTAAGTAATTTATTTAACTGATACCCAGTTACCCAATGATCGCCGTTGTGGCGGTTGCGGTAACTGGGTATTTCATTAGCGCCGAACGCGCTGGGCCAGCAATCAAGTGGCCATCAATTCCAAATTGCGATCCGTGCAATGGGCAGACCCATTCATTTCCTTGTTGCGCAACGGTCGCACCTTGATGAGTGCAGCTGAGGCTGATCGCAGACAACCCCTTAACGCCAGCCTTGGTGCGAACCAACGCAACCGATGAGCCGTCGCTTAGTGGAATCTGCAGAACTCCACCCACCTTTGCCAAAACTGGATTGAGCTTCAGGTTCACTTGAATCTTGCCGGGCGATGGCTGCGTGACACCTTTCATCGCAGCGTTCGCGCTCTCGGTGAGCGCAGCAGTCGTTAATCCAACCGATAACGCGGCTATGCCACAGAGGACTCCACGTCGCGAGATCTGTGTATCTCCAAGTATTAGTGGTGCATTAGCCATTACGTTCTCCTCAATAGTGACCTAGGCTCGCTAGATGTCCGCAGCGAATATGCCCAAAACTTACAGCATCGCTCGTTTTGCGGCACCCGCGCTTTTGATTATTCATCTGGGAATTCGCTTAGCATCCGCGACCCCAAACCCATTCGCTGACCTCTTTCTCTTCAATCTCATCGGACTTTCTGCCGCCGCTACCGCCTATCTAGCGCCGCTCTTTAACGATCGCTTCGCTCGCTTCGCAATCGCGGCCGCGATCGCGTTGTGGACGTTGGGTTCCACCTTTTCTAGCTGGGATTCATTCAACTCCTTCCAAATCTGGTCGCCGACTATCGATATTTGCTATTCGCTTTTTTATCCGACCGCGCTCTTCGGAATGATTCGAGTGCTGACGACCAAGCGTCGTGTTACGCCGGTTGAACTCTTAGATATCGCCATTATTACTTTAGGGCTCTCGTCCGTAATCGCGAGCATCGCCTTAAAGCCCGCCTTGATTCAATTCGATGGCTCTGCCTTCTCGGTTTTTCTCTCCATTATTTATCCGGCCGGTGATGTCATGTTGTTGGCGATGTGTGGCGCCATCGTCTTCATGAATCGAAGAGCGAGTCGTAACGCCATCTTCATGCTGGGCGTCACCGCCTTCGCGATCACAGATTTCTATTTTCTTTGGATTTCCGCCACCAGCGGTTACGTCTTCGGCTCGATTTCGGATGACGGATGGATGCTTGGACTGGTTCTCATGTCTCAGTCGCTTTGGCTGCGCGGAAACGAATCAAAGAGCATCGAGCGACTCAATTCGGTCGCGACGACGCTTGCGTTAATTTTGAGTTCAACCATCTTGGCTTTCGCAGCCCTTCGCCCCGGATATTTCCCAAAATTTGCGCTGATACCCGCCTTCGCAACCGTGACCTTCTCGTTCATTCGAATGGCGATTGCGCTCCATGATGCGCGATCCAGCTTCACGGAGCGAGAGCTTGCGCGGACCGATGAACTCACCGGATTGCCGAACCGCCGTCGCTTCCTCGCCGAATTGGCGACCTTGACCCAACGCTCTGGCTCACTCTTGTTGTTGGATCTCAATGGCTTCAAGGCGATTAACGACAATCATGGACACGCGGTCGGAGACCAATTGCTTCAAACAATTGCCACTCGATTCACTCGTGCTGCCGGAGAATCAACAATGGTCGCTCGGTTGGGCGGCGATGAGTTTGGGCTCATTACGTATGGGTCCGAACGCGAAGCAACCGAAATCGCGCAGGCATTACACGCGGCTCTCTCTTACCCCGTATCGCTCTCGTCCGTGATTGTGGATGTTGGAGTCTCTATCGGTCACGCACTGTGGGACGGCGATGCTACACATCTGATCAGCAAAGAAGATTTACTTCGTCGAGCGGATTCGGCCATGTATGAAGCAAAGCGCAGCGGCAAAGGCACCGTGCAATGGGCGGTTACTTCCTAATTTCTGCCAATCGCTCCAGCGCTTCAATGCGTTCGACCGCATGATCCACGATTCGGTCGACGTATCCCTGAGAATAACCGTCGAGATCGTTCCATGGTTCGTGAATTCCTGGCGCGCTCATATGCGCTAACTCCGGAACGTACTTCCGAATGTAATCACCGTTTTCATCGAACCGTTTGCCTTGTTCGATCGGATTAAATACTCGGTAATAGGGGGAAGCGTCGGTTCCGCACCCTGCAGTCCATTGCCATCCGTGCGAATTCGACGCAACATCAAAGTCGACCAAGTGCTCCATAAAAAAATCTGCGCCGTGTTGCCATTCGATATGCAGATCCTTCACCAGAAAAGAAGCCACCACCATACGTGTGCGATTGTGCATCCAGCCCTCGGTCACGAGTTGTCGCATCGCAGCGTCAACAAACGGGTAACCGGTTTTTCCTTCGCACCATGCAGTAAATGCTGCGCCCGGTTCTTCGTAGCGCATCTCTTTCATGGCTGGGTTGTAATACTCATTTACGGTATGCGGATTATGGAAGAGAACATCGCCGTAAAACTCTCGCCAGGCGAGCTCCTTGCGATAGGTGTCATGCGCTTTGCTCTCACCGAGCTCTGCCAAAAGAGTGCGGGGATGAATCTCGCCCCATTTCAAGTGCGCGCTTAATTTGCTGGTGCCATCGACGCCGGCGTTATTCCGTTGCTCGTCGTACTGGGCCAATGCGCCATCGCGAAAGTGTTTCCAGCGTTTATGTGCAGCGGCCTCGCCCGCCTCGAAAATATGAGTTCCTTCGGGCTCTACCCAATCTGGGAAGTTTCGATCCGATTCGCCTGGCGTAGAGCAGAGAATTTTCTTTGGCGTGGGTGCTGGCGCGCGCCAACCGTGCGCAAGCCATGCCTTATAGAAAGGCGTGTAGACGCGATACGGCGTGTCATCGCTTGGCTTACGAACGCGACCTGGTGCAACCGCGTACGGGCTGCCGTTCTCGATCAGATTAATTCCTGCGTCTCGGACGCGTTGATCGCGAGCCGCGCCATACGGTTCGTATTCTTTTGAGATGTGAACTTCGGTGGCGCCATATCGCGCCATTAACTCTTTGAGAATCTCAACCTGATCGCCGCGATAGACGTGCAGGTTATTTCCCAGAGATTTATCGAGCGCCTTGATGGAGTTGGCCATGTAGGCCAGGCGCTTGCCACCGCTTTTCCCGTTTTGCTTAGGGTCCATAATAAAAACAGGAACTATCTCGTCGCTGTTTTCGATTGCCGCCAAGAGCGCCGGATGATCCGCGATTCGGAGATCTCTCCGAAACCACATTATGGCGCGCTTAGTCATTCTCCGAGTCTAGAGAGATCTGATACTGGTGAGAAATGGCTAGTGGAGAAATGGCTAGTTATGAAGCGCGTGAACGCGCTCGTCCCAGCCCTGAACATCTTGTGGCTTGCGCGGGCCGTGTCCGATGTATCGAGCGGATGGACGAATGATGCGACCGGCGCGCTTCTGCTCCAATATGTGCGCTGACCAGCCCGCGGTGCGAGCACAGGTGAACATCGATGTGAAGAGATGCGCTGGTACTTCGGCGTAATCCAGGACGATAGCCGCCCAAAATTCGACGTTGGTTTCTAGGACGCGATCTGGATAGCGCTCGTGCAATTCTGCAAGCGCCGCCTTCTCGAGTTCAACCGCTACTTCGTAACGAGGAGCTCCGAGTTCTTTCGCGATCCGACGCAATGTACGTGCGCGTGGGTCTTCGGCGCGATAGACGCGGTGACCGAATCCCATCAAGCGTTCGCCACGATCCATGATTCCCTTAACGTATGCCGCCGCATTGCCGGACTTTTCTACGTCTTCAATCATTCCGAGTACACGCGAAGGTGCACCACCGTGCAACGGGCCAGACATTGCGCCAATTGCACCTGAAATAGATGCAGCAACATCTGCGCCGGTGGAAGCAATAACTCGACCGGTAAATGTTGAAGCGTTCATGCCGTGCTCGGCCGCGGATACAAAATAGGCATCCACTGCGCGAACATGCTTTGGATTAGGCTCGCCACGCCAGCGAATCATCATTCGCTCAACGATTGTTTCGGCCTTATCAATCTCTGATTGTGGAACAGCTGGTGCGGTACCGCGCGCTGATTGCGCAACGTACGAGAGCACCATGACAGAAACGCGAGCTAATTGATTGCGCGCTTCCTCATCTGAAATATCGAGTAGTGGCTTGAGGCCCCAGGCCGGCGCGAGCATCGCGGTTGCGGCTTGGACATCGACGCGAACGTCGCCCGAGTGGACTGGGATAGGGAACGGTTCTGCGGGTGGAAGACCTGGGTTGAATTCATCGTCGACCAATAAACCCCAAACATTTCCAAAGGAGACTCGGCCAACGAGATCTTCGATATCGACACCGCGATAGCGAAGCGCGCTACCTTCTTTATCCGGTTCGGCAATCGTTGATTCGAATGCGATTACGCCTTCAAGACCAGGCTTGAAATCATCGGACACAGCGGACTCCCCATCTCGTACGGCTCAAGTTCGACTCAATAACGGTTGGAATTTCTTGCCGTTATTCTCCACCTCAGGAGCGACCGCGACAAATAGGTAAAAGTGACGTTAGATACACCTATGAGCGGAGACCAGCCCCCAGCATCACCATTAACTCGGGATGCTATCCGCGCCATGCGGCGCTCTTACGGCGAAGCCGGCCTGGTGGAATCGGCCGCCCCCGCCAACCCAGTCAAACTCTTTCACGAGTGGCTTGCGGCAGCGGCGACCAATGAATTTATTGTCGAAGCAAATGCCATGGTGCTCGGAACGGTTGCACACAATCAACCCTCGTCCCGAACCGTTCTATTAAAAGATATGACCGAGGCAGGATTTACCTTCTTCACAAATTACGAATCACGCAAGGCGAATGAGATTTCCGCAAACCCACTCGTCTCACTTCTGTTTCCTTGGTACGCCATGGAGCGACAAGTGTTGGTCGCTGGTCGAGCCGAGAAAATAAGTGAGCACGATAGCGACGCCTACTTTGCGTCTCGACCATGGGGCAGCCAGATCGGTGCGTGGGCAAGCAATCAATCGACCGAGCTTGCCGGTCGCGCTGCGCTCGAAACTCGATACGCGGAATTCGCCGCCAAATTTCCCGAGGGTTCATCCGTCCCTCGACCACCACACTGGGGTGGGTATCTCGTAGTCCCGACTCGGATTGAATTCTGGCAGGGTCGGTATTCCCGCCTTCATGATCGGCTCAGCTATGAGCGAGATAACCCAGATAACCCGTGGAAGCGAGTTCGTCTCAACCCCTAAACTCCGTGCATGAGCGATATCAAGATTCCCGCGAACCTTCTCCCTAAAGATGGCCGATTTGGTTCTGGTCCATCAAAGATTCGGCCTGAAGCAATCAGTGCGCTCGCTGCTGCTGGTTCATCGATTATGGGAACCTCGCATCGCCAGAAGCCAGTCAAGAACGTGGTCAATCGAGTTCGCACTGGTTTAACTCAACTATTTAATCTGCCAGAGGGATACGAAGTCGTTCTCGGTAATGGTGGATCGACTGCGTTCTGGGATATCGCAACCTTCAATCTCATCGAAAAGAAATCGCAGCACCTTGTCTTTGGCGAGTTCTCATCAAAGTTCGCGGCCGCCGCAAAAGAAGCGCCGTTCTTGGACGAGCCTTCGGTCATTAAAGTCGAACCGGGTTCGCATCCAGTCGCGCAAGCCGAAGCCGGCGTGGATGTGTACGCGCTGACCCATAACGAAACCAGCACAGGTGTCGCGATGCCGATTACTCGTCCAGCCGGAACCGATGGTGCGCTCGTAGTCGTCGATGCCACCAGCGCCGCTGGCGGATTAGACGTCGATATCTCTCAGACCGACGTCTATTACTTTGCACCACAAAAGTCTTTCGCTTCGGATGGCGGATTATGGATTGCCATCATGAGCCCAGCCGCTATCGCACGCGTAGAAAAAATAAAGGCAAGCGGACGTTGGATTCCTGCCTTTCTTGATCTTTCAATCGCGATCGAGAACAGTCGATTGGATCAGACATACAACACTCCTGCGGTTGCAACGTTGATCCTCTTGGCCGAACAAATCGAATGGATGAACGCGGGTGGTGGATTAAAGTTTTCATCGGGCCGCTCCGCCGAATCCTCGGGAAAGATTTATGCCTGGGCCGAGAAGAACCCGATCACCACGCCATTCGTAGAAAATCCTGCAATGCGCTCGAAGGTCGTGGCCACCATCAACTTTGACGATTCAGTCGACGCGCTTGAAGTCGCAAAGATTCTGCGCGCTAACGGCATCGTGGATACCGATCCTTATCGCAAGCTTGGCAAGAACCAGCTCCGGTTAGCGGTCTTTCCGGCGGTCGACCCATCCGATGTAGACGCGCTGCTCGCTTCGATTGATTACGTCGTGGCGGAACTCAAAAAGTAATGAGTTACAAGGTTCGTCGAATCGTTACGCTGGCGGTACTAATCGGCGTTGTTGTTCTCATCGCGCTCGCGAAACGATAAAACGTCTTCAACTAAAACGCTGGCTGGCGCTTTGAGTCGCGCCCGCATCAAGTAAAACGTTACGGCTGTTGCGAGCACAACTATGCCTCCGCAGATAGCAACCGTCTGACGTACGCCGAGCGCGGTGCTCATCCAACCAATCAGCGGTGATCCAACCGGCGTTCCGCCCATAAAAATCATCAGATAAATACCCATCACGCGACCCCGGATATTCGGATCGGAATGCGTCTGTACATAAGAGTTTGCTGAAATCATTGTGGTGAGTGCGGCGCATCCAACGAAGGGAAGCATCACCGCGTAAATCGCATACGACGGGGCCAGCGCCAGAATTGCCACGCCACTTCCGAAGAGAGCGGCACCAGTCATGATGAATTTTGGACGGCGACCCTTATCCAACCGTGCTGAAATCAACGCGCCAGAGAGCGATCCGATGGCAATGATGCTTCCTAATCCGCCATACGAAGCCGCGCCTTTGTGAAATATCTGGGTCGCGACAAGGGCGTTAAAGATCTGAAAATTAAGCCCGAAAGTGGCCGCGAAAAAGACCGTGGTCATTACGGCGATTAGGTCCGGTCGAGCTCGCACGTATCGGAGCGCTTCTGAAACCTTTGCCGTCGCCGGAGGAGTATCTGACTTATGAAGCTCTTCATCGCGAATGAAATACAACGCGAGCATTACAAACAAGTAAGAAGCCGCGTTGATCATGAACGATGGACCGGTTCCAAACCATGCAATCAGTAGTCCGGAGAGCCCCGGGCCTACCAAGCGACCGGCGTTAAAGTTTGCAGAATTTAGACTGACCGCATTTGCGAGATCGCTCTTTCCCACCATTTCGGATGTGAAAGCCTGGCGAATTGGCGCGTCGAGCGCACTGAAAATTCCCAGCATGAATGCAAGAAGATAAACGTGCCAAATGTGAACATGGTGCGTAATAACTAGAAGACCCAGAACAAAGGAAACTAGTCCGCCACCAACATTTGTGAGGTAGAGCAGGCGTCGTTTGTTGAATCGATCAGCAAGCGAGCCGCCGTACAAACTAAAGAGAAGTGATGGCAAGAATTGCAGACCGGTAACCAATCCCAGGTCGCGGCCGCTGTGAGTCAGCTGTAGAACGAGCCAATCTTGTGCAACGCGTTGCGCCCAGGTTCCAATATTGGAGAGCGCATTGGCTGGATAAAGGATTCGGAAGTTACGATGTCTAAAAGACCTCAACGAACCTTCGGGGTTAACCACCCGTTTACCTTATCGGGCCTTCCTGAGTATGCTCGACGTCATGAGATCAGCTTTATTCGTGATTGTGACCGGCACCATGCTCTGGCTCATCGCAACCATTGTGGCGATCGCGATTGGTGCGAGTTCGCACACCGTTGCAATTTGTTCAGTCGGAGTAGCGCTCGGATTGCTCGGAATTCGTTACACCGGAAAGCGAACTTTCCAGAAGTAAAAATTAAGTAAGTACTAGCCCTCGATCTGGCTAGCGATACCGCGCAACACCTTTGCAAGCCGCTCTGCATCAGGGCCTTGTGGATGGCGGCCATGGCGAATTCCATTACCAACCTTGTCCAAGATCTTGATGGTGTCTTCGATCATGGTTGCAAGGTCATCGGAATTGATTCGTGAATTTGCAACAACAGATGCTGGCTCATCAATGATGTGAATGGAAAGCGCTTGTGGACCCTTGCGTCCTTCTGCGACGCTGAACTCCAACTTGGTGCCCGGCTTAACCGTTGCTACGCCAGCAGGAAGAACGCTGGAAGGGAAATACACATCTTCGCCCTCGTCAGAGGAGATAAAACCAAAACCTTTTTCGAGGCTGTACCACTTCACTCGACCGACTGGCATGGTGAACTCCTTTATAACTCAGTGCTTCTTAGATGCTGCAGAAGGGGATCTGCAAGAGGGTTAGTTTAACTGATGTGCGCGAACGGCGCTAAGGCGTAACGAGCGCCTCGGAGTGCGCTCCGCAGCCGTGATCGACCGAAACCACGCGGGCATCCTCAGGCGAGAGCACATTGGCGCATACGCCAAAGGCTGAGCGAAGCGAGCCCGAGATCGGAATAAAGAAACCGCATGACTGGCACGGTTTTGGTGCCTGTCGCGCCATTGGCGAATTCGGACCACGGTCGCCGTCATACCAACGCTTGCTCGCAAGATCGCGGCCAACGATGGAAAGTACGCGGGCCCGACCTAAACCAAATTCAAAGAGTTGTGTCGCATCTAGTTCTTCATCGCCAGGAAGCGCGGCATAACCAGGAACCAATCGTTCATCAGTAGCCGATGTCGGAATGATGTCGCCCGGGCCAACGTCACCAGGTTGAAGACGATCGGCGTATGGAATCCATTCCGGCGCAACAAGCGCTTCATCGCCAGGGAAGAGAACCACATCGCAGATAGTTGGCGCAGCATCGTCGGCGACTTGTGCGACCGTAACCGCCCAACGCCATCCGACATATCCCGGTACGTTCGCTTCAAAAGAATAGGTAATAACGCGAGCTTCTTCTACGCCATCGGCGGAACCTTGATCGCTTTCTACCGCGAGCAATCCGCCGACGAACTTCTCGTCGTGCGAATCTTCGATCGCGGCAGCGCGCGCAATATCCGCGGCGTTGAAGGGATCGGTGATTGTGCTCATGTGCATTCCCATATGAGTACTGTAAAGCAGAAAGCCCCCGAGAAGAATTCGGGGGCTTTCTTACGCATATCTGACTTAATTAAAAGTCCATATCTCCGCCGCCTTGTGGAGCAACCGCGGCCTTTGGCTCTGGCTTATCCGTGATGACGGCTTCGGTGGTCAAGAAGAGCGCAGCGATAGATGCGGCGTTTGCAAGTGCCGAACGCGTTACCTTCGCAGGATCGATGATGCCCGCCTTGATCATGTCGACGTATTCACCAGTCGCGGCGTTCAATCCGAAACCAGCTTCAAGGTGACGCACCTTCTCAACAACAACTCCGCCTTCGAGGCCGGCGTTCATTGCAATCTGCTTCAACGGTGCTTCGATTGCTGCTTCAACAATCTTTGCACCAGTTGCCTCGTCGCCAGTCAATGACAACTTGGTGAAGGCGACCTTGCCAGCCTGCAAGAGTGCAACGCCACCACCGGCGACGATGCCTTCTTCAACAGCTGCTTTAGCGTTGCGCACTGCATCTTCAATGCGGTGCTTGCGCTCCTTCAATTCAACCTCGGTCGCTGCGCCAGCCTTGATAACGGCTACGCCGCCAGCAAGCTTTGCCAAACGCTCCTGCAACTTCTCGCGGTCATAATCTGAATCGCTCTTCTCGATCTCGGCGCGAATTTGGTTAACGCGACCCTTGATCTGTTCTGCATCGCCCGCACCTTCGACGATGGTTGTTTCTTCCTTAGCGATAACGACCTTGCGAGCGCGGCCCAAGAGATCCATGGTTGTGGCCTCGAGCTTGAGACCGACTTCCTCGGAGATCACGGTTGCGCCGGTCAAGATTGCGATGTCTTGCAACATTGCCTTGCGACGATCACCGAATCCGGGCGCCTTTACAGCGGCAGAACGGAAGGTTCCGCGAATCTTATTGACGACGAGAGTCGCGAGCGCCTCGCCCTCGACATCTTCAGCGATGATGACAAGCGGCTTGCCAGATTGCATGACCTTCTCAAGAATCGGCAACATATCCTTGATATTCGCGATCTTTGAGTTAGCGATCAAAATGTAAGGATCTTCGAGCACCGCTTCCATGCGATCAGAATCGGTGGTGAAGTATGGCGAGATGTAACCCTTATCGAAGCGCATACCTTCGGTGAGCTCGAGCTCGAGACCGAATGTGTTGCTCTCTTCGACGGTGATAACGCCTTCCTTACCGACCTTGTCCATCGCCTCAGCGATCATCTCGCCAATCGTGGTGTCTGCGGCTGAAATAGAGGCGGTCGCAGAAATCTGTTCCTTGGTATCAACGGTCTTTGACATTGCAGAGAGCTCGGCTGAAATGGCGTCGACCGCCTTCTCGATACCGCGCTTTAGCGCCATTGGGTTCGAGCCAGCTGCGACGTTACGCAGACCTTCGCGAACGAGGGCTTGTGCCAAGACAGTTGCGGTGGTTGTTCCGTCACCGGCGACGTCGTCGGTCTTCTTTGCTACTTCTTTTACGAGGTCGGCGCCGATCTTCTCCCATGGATCATCCAACTCAATTTCCTTGGCGATCGATACACCGTCGTTGGTGATGGTGGGCGCGCCCCACTTCTTCTCTAATACAACGTTTCGTCCGCGAGGTCCGAGGGTTACCTTGACCGCATCAGCGAGCGTATTCATTCCGCGCTCAAGCCCGCGGCGAGCTTCTTCGTTAAAGGCAATCATCTTTGCCATAGCTAATAGTCTCCTTCAAGATTTCCGGAATTGTCACTCTCACGGGGAGAGTGCTAACGCCAAATCTAGAGCAGGCGGGCAGAGCCGTCAAAAGGAACGGGGCTGGTAAAGGTTGGGACTAGTTAGAGCGGGCGGCGGTGCGAGCCTCGCGCAGACGGCGAAGGCGCTTAACCAGCATCGGGGAAGCGGCCAAGGCATCCTCACGGTCAATCAGGTTATTCAGTAGTTGGTAATAGGCCGGCGGGGCCATGTCGAAGAGCTCTTTAATCGCGCTCTCTTTGGCGCCGGCATAACGCCACCATTGGCGTTCGAAATCAAGAATGCGAACCTCAAGCTCGGTCAGGGCAGGCGCCGAGTCCGTAGCGGAGAGTGCGAGGTTGAAATCCATACCGAGAGCATACTTATTTTGAGGCTACAAAGTGTTAAGAATCGCCTCGAGATCTTCAATTTTTGTCCAAGGATTCACAATCGCAAATCTCAGTATTGGCTGGCCGTGGTGGGCCGATGGTGTAACGAAACCAATCTGATCCGCAAGAAGTTGGTCCGACCATTTTTGATAATGGTCGGCGTTCCAGCCATCACGAGTGAAAGCCACGACCGATAATTCCGGATCGCGCAACAAAGTTAATCGCGGGTGGCGTCGAATTAATTCGGCCGCTTCTTGTGCAATCCGTAGCGTCTGCTCCATTGCTTCGGTGTATTCATCGGTGCCATACGCAGCCAACGAAAACCAGAACGGTAAACCGCGCGCACGACGTGTCAGGTGAATCGCGTAATCCGACGGATTCCATTCGTTGTCGTCTTCCAACGTGTCGAGGTAGGCCGCCTTTTGAAGGTGCGCCTTTTTCGCGATTTCTGGATTCCGGTAAATCAGCGCGCACGCGTCGAACGGAGCGAATAACCATTTGTGCGGATCAACAATTAATGAATCGGCTAATTCGACGCCATCGAACAATGGCCGCACCGATGGCGCGCACAACGCAGCTAGCCCATATGCGCCATCAACATGGAACCAAATGTCGCGCTCTTTGGCGACCGGTCCGATGCTGATCAAGTCATCGATGATGCCAAGGTTGGTAGTGCCCGCAGTGGCCACAATCGCGAAGACGCGATGCGTCGGATGTGCTACGTGATACGCGTCGATCTCTCGCGCTAGATCCGTGCCTTGTAACGAACCATCTTCATCGGGCTTCACAAATAACGTCAGAACGTCCATGACTTCGGCCGCGCTCTTGATAGACGAATGAGCTTCTGAGCTGGCTGCAATCACCCATCGAGTTACATCTGGGTACTTTTCGCGCGCATGCCCGCGAGCCGCAACAAGCGCGGATAAATTTCCAATGGTTCCACCTTGAACAAAGACGCCACCGGCGGTCTGTGGCAAGCCCGCCAAATCCGAAATCCACCGAAGCGCTTGATTCTCGGCAAAAACTGCGCCAGCGCCTTCCAACCATGATCCGCCGTAAAGAGCGCTCGCGCCAACAACGAGATCAAAGAGGTTGGCGTACTCGGTTGGTGCCGATGGAATGAATGCGAGATAACGCGGATGATCCGTGGAAATACAGGCGGGCGCAAGTACATCTTTAAATAGCTCTAGCGTTTTATGTCCGCCTAAGCCCTCAGCAGTAATGGTGTTGCCAGCCAGTTCTAAAAGTTCTTCCGGCGATTTAGGTCCGTCTAGTGGCGGATCCGTGCGCAGCCGAATCAAGCTGTACTCCATGACCTCGCGCGCGAGTTGTTCTACTTCGGGCGTGAACTCATGCATGAGTTTCTTTTTCTTTCGAGCGCGCCGCTTTTATGATGTTGCGAAGCATGGTGGGAAAAACAAAAGTGTGCAACGGCAAGATGGTGAACCAATAGAGCGAACCGCCTAAGCCGCGCGGAGAAAATGTGGCTTCTTGAACGACGTGCGTCTTGGTCAAGCCAGCGTCGTGTACTTCGTTGATTCGAAACTCAAGCCACGCCTTGCCTGGCAGAACCATTTCAGCGTAGAGCTTCAATCTCTTGCCGGGCTCAATTTCTTCTACTCGCCAAAAATCGAGACTATCCCCCACTCGCAAATGTTCTGGATCTCGTCGGCCGCGGCGTAATCCAACGCCACCCACCATTCGATCTAACAAGCCGCGTAACCACCACAACGCATCCGATCCATACCAACCAGTTTCGCCACCGATTGCTTCGATGCATTTCCATACCTCTGCGGCTGAGACATCAACCGTCTGTTCGCGCACATCTTTATAGATTGTTTCGCCAGCCCAAGCGGGGTCACTTTGTGCCTTCTGCCAAGGTGCGGTCGGATACGACGCGTCCGACCAACGAGTTTCAACATCGTTATTCGTCGTACGCGAGAGCGCGTATTCGATCGCTTGTTTCAAACTCAACAAACCTTCGGTCGGCTTGGGGATGATGGCGTCGATACTCTTATTGGGATCCGCCACAACTTCGCTAATAAGCGAATGCACCAGCGGCTTAGCCAACGACGTAGGAACCGGGGTTACCAAGCCAATCCAGAGGCTCGACAACCCTGGGCTCAGCACCGGCACCTTGATAATCCAGCGACGTCGCAGTCCAGAAAGTTTTGCAAAGGTCTGCATCATGTCGGCGTAGGACAGAACTTCTGGGCCACCGATATCAAAAATGCCAGAGACGGGTTTCGATAATTTGGCGGCGGCGGTCAGGTAGTACAAGACGTCGCGGATTGCGATGGGCTGGGTGCGGTTAGAAACCCACTTTGGCGTGGTCATCACCGGCAAACGATGCGTCAAATGGCGCAACATTTCAAACGATGCCGATCCCGAACCAATGATGATGCCGGCCCGATACTCGAGCACGGGAACTGAACCGTGTGCGAGTTCTCTGCCAGTCGTGGCGCGCGATTGCAAGTGTTGACTGATGTTGGTGTCGTTCGCGATGCCGCCAAGATAAACAATTTGTTGTACGCCTGATTCCGCCGCGGCTTTGGCGAAGTTACGCGCCATCTCGGCCTCGATCTGATCAAAATCTGGACCGAGATTGATGGAGTGCATTAAATAAAAAACCGTATGTACATCCACAAGCGCCGCACGAACTTCGTCGTATTTATTCGCGTTGGCGACCGCGACTTCCACCGAACTAAACCAAGGCTGTCCACTGATTTTGTTCTGGTCACGGACCATTACGCGGACCAAGAAATCCTGAGAAACGAGCTGGCGAACCAACCGGCCGCCGACATATCCCGAGGCGCCGGTGACCAGAATTCGCCGCTTGTTCAGCTTTGAGGATGAATCCGTCATGGAACTAACAGTAGACTGAGCCCGTTCAATGGTGAATTTGAAATATCTGGGCCGTAACGAATCGGCCGATGGCGCGCATCTGGCGCAGAAACAGGGTTGGAATGTCCCTCAGTAGGAAACCAAAGGTCGTCATCCTTGGCGGCGGATTCGGTGGCATGGCCACCGCTCAGGCGCTTGGCAAGAAGGCCGACGTGACCGTGGTCGATCGCCACAACTACCAAACATTTCTTCCGCTTCTCTATCAGGTATCAACCGCTGGCTTGGCCGCGGATCACGTTGCCTATCCCATTCGCGGCGCGCTTCAGAAGACCGGCGGAAAATTCCGGATGGGTTCACCGATATCGGTCGACCACCGCAACAAAACGGTCAAGCTCGATAGCAGCGAAGTACTTGAATTCGACCACCTAGTAGTCGCGCTTGGTTCGGTCACCGCAGATTTTGGAACACCCGGCGTCGCGGAATTCGCGCTTGGCATGAAGACCATTCATGAAGCACTACAAATTCGCGCTGAAGTAATGCGTCGCTTTGAAGATCTCTGCCGATTTGAGGATGACACTCGTTTCTCTGTCACCGTCGTCGGCGGTGGGCCAACTGGTGTGGAAATGGCTGGCGCCCTCGCCGAGTTAGTCCGTGGCCCGTTGATGAACGATCAAGCGCACGCCGCGCGCCATATTGATGTTCGTTTGATTGAAGCTGGACCGCGCATTTTGCCGATGTTCTCGGAATCGCTCTCTGCTAAATCACAACGCGCGCTCGAAAAACTCGGCGTTACCGTCATGACCAACACCGCGGTAAAAGAAGTGGAATGGCGCAAGATTGATCTCAAGGATGGTTCATCTATTCCATCCGAAGTAACCATTTGGGCCGCTGGCGTGAAGGGCAATCCCGCAATGGAAGCTCTCACACTGCCTATCACTGGCGGACGTCTCGATACCGAGATCACCTGCCAAGTAAAAAATTATCCACACATCTGGGCGGTCGGTGACGTAGTCGGCATCAAGGGCGCAAACGGTCGTCCGCTTCCGATGGTCGCACCAGTCGCGATGCAGACCGGTCGATTTGTCGCGGATCAGATTTTGCGCGTCCATCACAAGCAACCGCTTCGTAAATTTAAGTACAAGGACAAGGGCTCGATGGCAACAATTGGTCGCCATAAGGCCATCGTTGAAGTGAAGAAGATTCGATACTCCGGCGTCGCTGCCTGGTTCACCTGGCTCTTCCTGCACTTGTTCTATCTCATGGGCGGCCGTAACCGAATCGGCACGATTGCGGATTGGTTCTGGAATTACTTCACCTTTGATCGCGGCAATCGCCACATCATGGATTCGATGTAATTTGATGGCTCGGTAATTTGCCGTGTTAACCGATTCTGATCCTCACACTGGTTACATCGATCTTCGTGGTCACCAGGTCTGGACCAAAGAGTGGGAGAACAACGGTGAACCCGTCGTGCTGCTTCACGGTGGCTTAAGCAAAACCGAAGGATTTGATTGGGCAGTTTTGCCTGCGGTCGAACATGACCATCACGTCTTTGCCTACGATCGAACCGCGCATGGCCACACCGGTATCCGCGAGGGTTTTTACCACTTTGATTTTCAGACCGACGAAGCAATCGCGTTTCTTGAAGACGTCGTAAAAGGTCCGGCTCATCTCATCGGGTGGAGCGACGGCGGAATCATTTCGCTGATGGTTGCTATCAAACGGCCAGATTTAGTGAAGTCAATCGTTGCGATTGGCACCAACTATCACTACGACTGTGGCCTCAGTATTGAAGATGGTCCAATCGAGATATCGGACGAAGATAAAGCCTGGTTCGATGCAAATTCGCCCGATGGATCATCTCGGTTACGCGAAGTTATTCAAAAGGCATTTGAGGTCTGGAAGTCAGAGCCGAATATGACCCTCGAACAACTCGCGACTATTCAGTGCCCCGTTTTGGTGCTCACCGGTGATGACGAACCATTCAGCAACCACCACACCGTCGAGCTGTATGAGGCTCTTCCCAACGGTCGGCTCGCGATGATTCCCGGCACGTCGCACCACGTGATCCGCGAACGCAGCGATTTAGCCTGCGTAATGATTGAAGATTTCTATCAACATCCAGAGTTCCCGATGACCAAGTCGCCGCGGCTCCGCTCGGCTCGCACCGCCGAGATTCAAGCGACGCTCGACCAGAACTAGATCAAGAGTAGTTCGCGGCCTTTTTCTACCGCGCTCTCGCGCGAATCGACCTTCAGCTTTCGATAGACGTTCTTGAGGTGCGTCTTTATGGTGTTGTTAGAGATGTGAAGCGAGCTTGCTATCTGAGAAATCGGCAGCCCCGTGGAAAGTCGGCGCAAAATATCGAGTTCACGCTTGGTCAGAGGCTGCTCTAACCCCGCACCGTTTGCGCCAGTCTTTTGCAAATTTGCTCGAACCGCGCTGGCAAGACTCTCGACATAGACATTGGGATGTGAGTTTGCGAAGGTCAACAATAGATTTTGAAATTCAGGGATTTGTGTCAAGAAAATGTTCTTATGGCCTTGCGTCATCGCTAAATGAATCGCCTCATGAATATGCTCCTGCGCATCATTCGGGCGCTGGATCTTTAGCGTGGCTGAGAGAATTTCATAGTTGAGCTTTTCGCGAAGCGTATTTCTAGGTAGTGAAGCCAACAGGGCCGGTGCCGCGGATGGATTGCGCATAGCTCCTAGTCCGGCCACGACCACGCTAACAGTCGTGGTCTTGGGCATACGAAAAACTAATTCTTCGACTCGCTCGGTATCACGAAGAAGAACACGAACAAACAATTCATTTTCGTCGACTACTCGATGAATTTCTTCATGCAAGTTCGGTCCCGATAACTCTGCTCGACAAGTTTTCATTAGCTGCAGGCTCTCGCTGAATCTATTTGCGCTCGCCTCAGTCAAAGCAGCCTTAGACAAGAGCGCGCCGAGCCATGGATACATTTCGAAGCTTCGAGCGGACGGAACGAGTTCCATCGCGGCAGTAATCGCTTCCTCGTATTGCATATATTCGCGGTTGACCTCGGCGAGAACATAATGCGCGTCGTACGGAGCGGTTATTCCGGCGTATTTATGGGTATGCGACGATTCAATGACATACATCGCGAGCTCGCGCGCTTCCTTCAAGTTACCTACCGCTAATGCGGTCATCGCTTGAATTGCCGGCAAGCCAAGAATTGGAAGCCCGTCGTTGAGATACGGCAAGCCTTCCGCAATCTGACAGATCTTCTGCAGGGATTCAATATCCTCGGAGAGGAATGCGGCGGCAGCTCCAAATCGCAAACCGGTCAACGCCTTAGGGGCCATGTATTCCTGAGGCAAATATTTCAGGTTAGGAAGTTCTAGCGCGATTTCCACAGCTTTACTCAATCGTCCTTCGCTAAATTCAATTCTGCACCGCATGACCGCAAGTTCCCCGCTAATGGTCGACTCGATCTTGGTGCCCGGCATTTGGCTAAGCAATTGTTGAAACTGCGTCTTAAATGTCGCGAGTGAATCAGAGACCATCGAAGCATAGGTATCAACAAATACCTCGCCAATGTCGCCCAAGTTTTGAGCTTGCGCGATGTGCTTTGACCAGCGACGAATGAGTTGACCTTGTCCGGTGAAAATCATCTTGCGCGCGTTGTCATAAATTACTTTTTGAGCGCGCTCGGATTCGCCGAGATCAATCAATAAATCAATTGCTTCCAGGGATTGTTGATTTGCGATCAACACTTCCGATGTTTTGAGCGCTATCTCTCGATAGTTCGGTTGCGCGCTTACCTGCGAAATCAGCGCCTGTCGAAGCATGGGATTAATTTCGTAGCTATCGGAGTTGGCTCCTACTTCGGATATAAAGACACCGTCAATAGACATCCGCCGTAGCGTCAGTTGTGAAGTAGCGCCAAGCTGCATGCCTTCCACGAGAGCGGGTGTAATGGTTGCGAAAAAAGTCATATTTTCTAGGAACAAGCGGTCTTCGTCAGGCAGCGCCTCGAGAGCGGCATTTGCCAAGTAGATAAAATCCAAATTCTTGTAATGCCCAATGCCATCCTCGGCATAGCCTTTTAACTTTTCAAAATTCTTGAGGAGCATCTTTACGCCCGCTGGCCAACCCTGGGCGCGGTCGAGCACGCGCTTCACTTCTGGAAGCTTTGAATCGATTTTATAAAATCCGGCTATCGCCTCGATTTCGCTGGAGTTCAATCGAAGTTCATCCGCGGTCAAAATCGTCAACATGTCCAACGCTGCTGCGCGCGCGTAGCTAACGGGTGGAGCGCTATTTCGAATGGTGATCGTGCGCATGTTGAAGGGTGTGGAATTAGTGAAGAGCTGGTTGCCGGGCACATGGGCTGGAGAGAAGTTGTGCGCGTTATCAACTATTAGCGTGACGGTCCCTGGCACGCGGGCGATTTCATTTGCTAAATCGATTATTCGTTCGTTTTGATCAAAATCCCCATTGCGCATCTCTTCAGCCCAGGGTGCAAACTCCGGATAGACGCGTCGGAACGCCTGGATCATGTGAAGAATGGAATCGGCCGGGGTATCGGTGGGTGCGACCGTGTACCAAACGACTTCATCGAGCCTATGGCTTGCCCACTCCGCCGCGATGGCGGTCTTGCCGTATCCACTAGGCGCAATCATGAAGACCGCGTGAGGTGCGGGGCGATCAAATATTTCAGTGATGTGTGGACGCGGAACCACAGAAGGTGAAACTTCTGGCGGCGTTACGCGACTCAGCACTACGCCGGGTAGTGGTTCATAGGTGCGCTTGGACTGATTCTTGCTCATTGTGTGCTCACCTCACCCATGTCGGAAGTTTTGCATGGGGTGAGGGCGATAACAACGAAAAGCGAGTAGCTAGGGGTGATATCACCTGTTGGCATCACCCGCGGATTTTTTCGCAAGCTTAAATTATTCTTAAATTATTCGAGAACCATCCAGACCGTCGTTGCCTTTGGCAACGTGTTGCCGGGCTTCAGGTGCCCACTGCTTATCAGTACGCGACCCTTCGGCAGCGTGAAATCTACGCCACGGAAGTTGGTGAACGAGGCCCAACCGTTGAGCCGCTTGAACGCGACGACTTCTGGGTTGCTCGTGCGAATCCATTCAAGCTCTTCTGTGGTCTGCCATTTTTGACGGAGCGCCAACGCAGTGCGATACATCGCAAGCGTTGAACCATCTGATTCGGATTGCGATTCCACCGAATAGTCGGCGAACCACGATGGTTGTGGCAAATGCGAACCATTCGAGCCAAATCCAAAAGACTTTCCACCACGTGTCCACGGCAATGGCACGCGGCATCCATCGCGGCCCTTTTCGGTATGGACAACAGCGACGCCCTTGATGGTCTTACCTTCGCGCTTCATAAAGACCGGTTGGATTTTCTTCACGACGTTACGGAACCAAATCGGATCTTGTAAGTCGTCATGCTTGAGGTCGGCGACTTCACGCAAACCAAGTTCTTCGCCTTGGTAAATGTAGGTACAACCAGGAAGCGCGAGCAACATCATGACCGCTGCACGTGCGCGTTGAAGTCCTAGTTCGGCATTGAGCTTCTTGGAGGTGCCGTCTGATAAGAGCCATTCGTTGAGATTGGTTCCATCGGGCAAACCGTATTTTGTCGCGGTGCGCACGCGGTCGTGATTATTCAAGACCCAGGTCGACGACGATCCAGCTTCCTTGGCGTATTTAATGTTTACATCGATTGTCTTCTTAAACGCGGCCGCCTTGAAATCAAGGTCGAGCATGTCGAAGTTAAAGGCCTGCCCGAGTTCATCCGGGCGTGCATATAAGACGCGTCGTGAAGCTGCGACATAAGCCTCGGCTACTGCCACGCGCGGTGGGTCATACTCATTAAAGACGGTACGCCACTCGCGGAAAATCTCGTGCGTTTCGTTTCGGTCAAAGAGGATGTCGGTGCCCTTGTTGCCCACTTTGAAGGTATCAATCTTTGGATAGGAGGCGTTAATGCGCGACATATCCTTTTTCATTGCGTGCGCAACGTCGATTCGGAATCCGTCGACGCCACGGTCTGACCAAAAGCGAAGCGTCTTTATGAAATCGAGTTGGACCTCGCGGTTATCCCAGTTGAAGTCTGGTTGTTCTGGTGCGAAGAGATGTAAATACCACTGACCAGGTGTGCCATCCGGATTGGTCGTGCGGGTCCACGCCGATGGCGCAAAGTATGAGACCCAATTGTTGGGTGGTAATTCGCCATTCTTTCCCTTGCCGTCGCGGAAAATGTAACGATCGCGCGCGGGCGAACCCGGCGGAGACTTCAGCGCTTCTTGAAACCATGCATGTTGGTTGGATGAATGGTTCGGGACTATGTCCACGAATACCTTAATTCCGACCTTGTGCAGCGCCTTCAACATGCGGTCAAAATCTTTTAACGTTCCTAGGCGCGGATCCACATTGCGGTAATCCGCGACGTCATAGCCACCATCGGCCAGCGGTGATGGATAGAACGGGCTGAGCCATACCGCATCTAGGCTGAGTGACTTTAAGTATTCGGCTTTCGAAGTAATTCCGTTGATATCGCCTAGACCGTCGCCGTTCGAATCCTTAAAGGAGCGCGGATAGATCTGATAAATCGCAGCTTGTCGCCACCATGTGGAATCGGTCATCCGGCGAGTTTAACTATTGCCTCCCGATATGCGCCAAGTCCAGGCACATCCTTGTTGCGAACTTTTCCGTCGTCATCCCAGATGCGAAGCTGCACGCCCTCCTTCGCCCATGGTTGTTTAATGAATTGCTCCGCCGCTTCGGCGCTGAAAACTCCGCCTTGCATCTCGAGTGTTTTCTGGCTCGCGATCGAAAGCTTGGCCAAGTACGCCGGGTTGGTTGCTACTAAGTATTGCTTTGCTTCTACGTGAAGTCTGACGGGTTCACTGACCGACTCAGGAAACCGTTCCGCCACCCAAGCCGCACCAACCTCATCATGATGGGCATCGACGCCACTGTCGTAATCCTCGACCGAACTAGGAATCAACAAATGTCCGATGTCGTGCAACAGCGATGCAACCACTAATTCGTCGGTTGCGCCAGCTTCGCGAGCCAGGGCCGCGCATTGCAACATATGCTCAACCAGCTTCACATCCTCGCCGAGATACTCTTCCGAAACGCCTGATGTAAATAGCGCTTCTATTTCTGAGTAAACGGTGCTCATGCCCTGCCCTTCAACGTTATGACTCGGTTCCTATCGTGCACCTGTCCAGCGCCAAGCTCCAAATCAAACTCGCCACTTCTACGTTGCCAATGATTAGCCGAGAGAATTCGTGAAAGTCCCGCAATATTTACTGGATTGGAGAGGTCTGAGGTCGCGTCGTTGAGATCGATGGGGCTCTGATGATCAAAGACTGATGTGACAATCGAAAGATCGCTTCCCTCACGCATGATTTCCACGATTCGACCTTGTTGTGGCCAATCGATATTAGACGCGGTTTGGATATGCCAAAAACCGTTAAATCCTTCTTCGCATATGTACTCGATTTTGTGTTCGTGGTTATGGCCGGCCAGCCAGAGAATTACGCGCGGATGCTGGAGAAGCTCGGTAACAAGTTCCTCCTCGCCCACCCGACGATCAGCGCCTTCGGAGGCGTAGAGATTAAAGAGTGTGGCGGCGGGATGATGTGAGAGCACAACAAAATACTTTGGGGTTTCGTCCGCGAGAACGCTCTTCAACCAACGGAATTGGGACTCATCCAACGAGCCCTGCCATCCACCGTTGATATTCACAGTATCGAGTGACACCAAACGAATTTCGCCTACATCTTGATACCAATACTTGGTGCCGCGCAGAACGTTCTCTTGCGTAAGTCCATGCCCATGGCCACAACTCTGATGAATACGAGCCCAATCGGATGGCTTATTGAAGCGGCGACGTGGGTCCGCAACCGTCTCGCGGAATTCCCCACCCTCGGCCCGCGGGTAACTCGTCGGACCTACTTGAGTGAAGTTGCCAAACATCGCGGACAAATCTGTATCAGGAGCAAGTCCAATCAAGCGCTGATCACCGGTGGCAAATGCTTCGAGTACATCGTCTGGTGGAACGGTGCCTTGTAGAAGTGCGTCGTGGTTGCCGTGAGTGGCAAACCACGGATGACGCAATCCGACTGCATCAAAGGGTTGTCGGATGGCGCGAGTTAATCCAGGTACAGCAGGGAATCCGTAGAGAGAACGCGGATAATCATCTTCACAATCCAGCGGTGTGCCTTCGGGATTCCAGTACGAGCGGTCATAGCTTTCCTTTCGTTTCTGAGCGACACCGTCCCATTCGTCGAGCGAGCCACTATCTGGATGCACAACTCCGCCGTCCATGAGTGTCAGATACCAATCGAGTTCATTCGCCTGCGCGTTATCGGTAACGTCTCCCGTGACAACAACCGCATCAATGGGGCGATCCGTGGCGGTTCCATGATCAATTCTGTTGATCGTCCGAATCATCGACTCGAGAGTTTGCGCTGTGAGAATTTCTTGCGCGCGATAAGCGCCCACCAATTTAACGAGTTCGGACATCGGATGATGCGGGTCAGCGAAGCGATCCATCAGCTCTACTCGAGCCGGAGACTGAGCGTCGCAGATATGTAAATCCGAAATATGCACGAGTGAGAGCAGCGCTTCCCCGCGGACTTCTTCGGTTATCGCCTCGCCGTTCGCGAATTCGAGACCACGCCAGCCTTTGTCATTAGCTGGACCACGGACAATGCGCTGTTTTTGAGTATCGAGATCAGACACTTTCCACCATCACGGCTTCCGCTGCGATGTGGAGTTTCACGCTATCGCCGGTATCTAACTTCTTCGCCTCTTTGCTGCTCATTTCTGCATAAATCAAATCTTCCATACCGACATCGATACCCACACGGGTCATCGGACCAAGGAAGGACTTAGTGATGACAGTGGAGGCCAACGATGAAGAACTCTTTTCGACCGAGATATTCTCTGGCCGAACCAACGCCCGCACCTCTTCGCCCTTTCGCACACTCTGCGAATGCTCGGAGATTTCAAGAATTTGATTGAGGACCATGACCTCACCCTTTGACTCGACCAAAGCTGGAATGCGATTAGTCAGTCCGACGAAGCCCGCCACAAAGGTTGATTTCGGCTTGTTATAGAGGTTGCCGGGAACATCTATCTGCTCCAGGTTGCCGTGGTTCATGACTCCAACTCGATCGGAGATGGCCATCGCCTCCTCCTGATCATGCGTTACAAAGAGCGTCGTGATGCCGAGCCGAGATTGCAATCGACGAATCTCATCGCGCAGGGTCGTGCGAACTTGGGCATCCAAGGCTGAGAGTGGCTCATCGAGCAAAAGAACACGCGGTTCAATCGCAAGGGCGCGCGCAAGCGCCACGCGCTGTTGCTGTCCGCCGGAGAGTTGGTTAGGACGACGACCTGCTTGAGTTGATAGTCCCACCATCTCAAGCAGTTCATTCGCCCGCTTTTCCCGATTGGTTGAGTCAACGCCTCGAACGCGCAATCCATACTGCACATTTTCAGAGGCAGTCATATTAGGAAATAGCGAATAAGCCTGAAAAACCATTCCGATATTTCGTTGGCTGGCACTGATGTTCTTCATTGACTTGCCATCAATCTCGACCTTGCCGCTGTAATCCTTATCGATGCCCGCCAAGATCCGCAGCGCCGTTGTTTTGCCACACCCCGATGGACCAAGCAGTGTCACAAGCTCGCCTGGATGCAAGGTGAGCGAGAAGCTATTCAGCGCCTTAACCGAACCAAAGGCGCGAGTGACGTGTTCGAATTCGACCGTACTGCCATGCATCTCGTGCGATGAAAACTCTTTAGCCATGAACGAGTACTCCCTTACGGTTTCGCTTGAACTTTGGAATAAAAGCAAGAAGCAACAGGATCAACCACGCACCCACAAGTGTGGCGACCGACAACGCAACCGCACCCAAGATGTTCTCTTGCGAGACGTTGGTGACCCAAGTAGGGAAGGTACGGAAGTGAAGGAGCGAGGCCAAGGTGTATTCGCCCAGCGTCAGCGCAATGGTGATGAAGAGCGCGCCAGTCATAGCGGATGCAATCGCAGGAAGAATGACCCGACGAAGAGTGGTGAACCAATTCGCACCCAGAGACTGTGACGCTTCAACCAGCGTCTGCAGCGGTATAGATTGCAATCCGATATCCAGCGCGCGATAGACATACGGCATCGCAACAATGACGTAGAAAAAGCAGAGTTCGTACGAGGTCGACTGCAACCACTTCGGCATCGCCACCTGAGCGCCGATAGCAAGCGATACAACCGGAATGACAATGGGAATCAGACAGAAGAATTCAACGAGGCGACGCCATTTGCGTCCGCCAAGATGCAGGTAGACGACGGTAGGTACTAGCAAGACCATGACCAAGACCACGGTCACTAGCGCAAGTCGAAGCGAGACCGCAAGATTGTTGTAGAAACCACTTTGATGAATGATCCAGGTGTAATTGATGAGCGAATGCCCAACACCGTTCAAGCCGCGAACGGAGTATTCGCCGGCGGCGATGAGTGGCGAAAGAAAAAAGATGATTGCGAAGAGAAAGGAGATAATCGTAAGGGGTGAGTATTTCTTCATGAGCGACCCTTAGAAAATCGCAGTAGTCCCAAGTACGCCACAATCGCCAACCCAGAAACAAAGACCATACCCATAGCTAAGGCATCGCCAAGATTCGCCTCGCTGGGAATAACGTTTCCATCAACCAAGGTGCCGATCACTAGCGGCACCAACGGAAGGTTGCCGATGGTCATGGCGCGGGCGGTGGCGTAGGCAGAGAATGCCGAGGCGAAGAGAAGCAACGTTGCGGAGAGAAACGCTGGGAAAAGTATCGGAGCGGTCACAAAGCGAAAGAATTGAAAGGAGTTTGCGCCGAGCGAATCGCTCGCTTCTGCCCACTCTTTTTTCATATTTTCTACCGCAGGTGAAAATATTATGACCATCAACGGGATCTGGAAGAAGCAATAGACCAAGAGAATGCCCCAGAAGTTTCCGAGGTCAAACGACCCGGCATAGATATCCCAGTGGAAGAAGAGAAGAATTTTTGTAACAAGGCCATCTTGGCCGAAAGCGGCAACAAACATGAAGGCGAGTGGAACACCACCTGTGTTTGCTAATACGCCAGCGGCGCTATTCGTAAAGGATTTGACCGCGCCAGAGGTTTTGGAGATTGCAAAGGCAAGAATCGCGCCAAGGACGCCGGCGAGTAGCGCCGAGAAGAGTGAGAGCTTGAATGATGAGATGAAGGCCTCTCGATAATTGCCAGTGAAAAGCAACTTGTAGACGCCGAGGCTGATGTGGTGTTTGTTGTCAGTGATTGAAGCTTTGGCAATAGAAAAAATCGGCCAAAAAAGAAAGTATCCTGCAAAAATTAAAAACGGGACGATGCCCCAAAAACTGGTGGTTCTACATTTGTGAAGGAAAGCGGTCAAGC
>Ga0214164_1000478_pt1 | contig 26236 bp, 32 predicted proteins | sample TroBogepilimnion_13_FD_153003 | JGI IMG/M metagenome (GOLD analysis project Ga0214164, IMG submission 153003) | Freshwater microbial communities from Trout Bog Lake, WI - Practice 03JUN2009 epilimnion v4 | ecosystem: Environmental > Aquatic > Freshwater > Lake > Epilimnion/Euphotic zone ...
ATACTCCTTACCGCTTAGCGCCAACACGATGCATACAAGTACTCTCAGCCAGCATCTTCCAATTGTCAGGACTGATCTTGATCAAGTCCGCAATCTTGAGTGCCATACGCAAGGACACTTCGCGCAAACGCTTGATATTGGAGAACATGAAGTCGAGGGCCTGTTCACCTTCGCCGTTCTCAAACTCGTACTCCTTGAACAGGCCACCGTCGGCGTCACGATGAACCTGCTTGATACGCAGAATCTTGTCACGCTCGGTGTCGATAGTCAAATCCAGATAGTGACAGCGAGACTGAAGTGCTTCCAAGTGAGCCTTGATCTTATTGGAGCGACGGTCATTGAAGTCGAGGTTGGTGATAAAGATGATCGACCCATTGAAGTCAAACTGATGGGGAACATCCTCGAGGCGAAGCAAACGAGAGTCCTTGTTCCAAGAAATGCGACGGCGCTTGCCCGAATCCAGTGCGCCCTTCAGAATGTTAAGAGCGTCCTGATCTTCCCAAACGTCGCAGTCATCGAACACCAACACATTCTTCCTGTCGGAGTACTTGTACAGAGTAGCAAACAGACCAATGCCCGAAATTGCACCCTTGACAATATTGAACCTCGGACGCTTGCCCGCACACTTGTCGTAGGCATTCACTGCCTCCAACTGCTGCTCGACACCGTGTGACTTGCCAACGCCCGGAGGACCAGTCACGATCATAGCGCGAATGTCACTCCTGATGCAAGCCTTAGACATTTCATCCAAGACTGCGAACCGAGTAGCAATGCGATTCATTGCTTCCTCGTCTGAGACCTCGGGGGCATCGTTTGCAACTTCAACATTGAAATCGCTCAATGAGTGGTCAGCCCCACCCTCCACAAACGTATAGTCATGCCTGGATTCGACCTTGATCTTGATATCCTCGATATCAAGGTGCGGGAACAAGCTGTTCTTAACAGTAATGTAAGAACCCTTCTTGCCGGTCTGAAAATCCTTGACCAACTTAAGCTTAGCATTCACAATGCGGTTGCCACGATAGGACCCGCGCTTAACACAAACAACTGACGACATTTTCGACTCCGTTAATCAATTTGATAAAGACATTATACAGAAAGTTTGGGCAGAATGCAAGCCTTAGGCAGCCTTATTAGGGGATGATTCTTTTTTGTAATCATCAATCAGGACCATACTGCCGTCGCCGAGAATACAAAACCTCTCGTTCACTCCAGATCCCAAAATACGACGGTCATGAAAATAAACAATGTCGCCGGAATAATCTGGAGCCATAACTTTTTTAACAGTGATGTACCGTCGAGATACCCAGTTGCCGTTTTCATATGAGAGAACATGCGGAGGAACCATGGTACTAACGTTAGTAACATCCTCGTTATCCTCAACCAAACTGTAATCAAGCGGCATGATAAAGTGCCGTTCGGCTTGAAACAATTTAGTCAAAGTCGGGATCCCATTCTTCTGAATCCGATTGACCTGTGCTTCTGTAAGATTCTCGACCACGTATACATCACGGATGTTGAAAATGCGATCTGTAGCCCGAATAACAAGTTTCATGTCAATCTCCGTTCGTTCAGTATGTTTATATTATGAACCCAAACTACCCAAAAGTCAAGCCTTTTTTACTAGGAAAATTCCTAGTAAAATCAACGACTTACGATATCAAAGATTTGCTGCTTGAGGAACGCAACTTCTTGATTATCAACGTAAAAGTCAGTAGTTGGGTCCCAGTACTGGCCCGCGCGGGGATCGTAGTAGAGAACCGCGCCCGAGGGGTAAAAGTACGGACCCTCGAGGCCCTTGCGGGGCTTCCACTTGCTCTCACGATCCGAAAGTACACGATATCCCATTTGTCTCGCTCCGTCAACTTGTTAGAATGTATTCTAGACTAGTTATGGGTTAAAGTCAAGCCTTTTAGTTCTTCGACAACTTGAGACACAGAATCATAAATCTTGTATAAGTCATTGTTTGTATTGACTTTTATGAATTCGGGGTTGAAAAACTTTATGATTCCGGGTATTTTATCATGAGTGAAAGTTATTTGTGTATACCCAGTACCGCGGTGATTTGGGTAATTGGCGACAAGTACGTTGGTAAAAAGGCTTTCAAGCTGGTAGACCAAATAGTTGATACTAGTCTGCTTATCCATCAATTAGCACCTCTCAAGTATTTATTAAAGCGAAACATCTTCCATGCCGGCTGTTCTTAAACGAACTACGTGGCCCAACATGAAATTCTTACTTTCTATTCCTTTAAGTACACCTAACCATTTATTTCGCAGTAGTGCTACATCATTGATCACCGTTTCAAAATCGATAACTTCATCTTCACCGTCAACATATTTTTCTGCATCACGGCTAGACAATGCTCGGTTGTATGCTTCTAAGTATTTTTGAAAGTGTTTGCGTCTGATCTTACGCAATTGAATATTGAGATAGTTTAACACAGCCTCAATTTCTTGAAGTTGATTAAATCGAAATTCTGTGATGCCGGGTAAATCGGCAAGGTTTTTTTCAACCTTGCCTTTTATACTTACATCATACTTAGCCTTTAGTAACTCTGCCTCATAGTGTGATATGAAGTCAGGTATTGCTGCTAAATCAACTGTGACCTTTGAATACCAATTCACAATGTGCCTGCTAATTCTCTCATTCGCCTAGTATTAAAAAATGCTCTAGTTTCTACATATGCTGCTGTTTCGGATAATACATATTGCCAACGCCTGAAATCTGTATCATCGTGTTTAAAAAACTTTAATAAATCATCTTCGTCTTTTATCTGAACAAAAGATGACCCGGGATTAGAAGAATCATATACAGAAATTTTATGTCCAAGTTTCAACAACTTTTTCCATATCTCTAACCCAGAGTCGCTCATTGTTTTATCACTTAGTAAGCGTATATTATTGAGTGAGCCAGTGATATTTTTTCGGTCATCTAGTACTTTGTTGTATAAATCTGTGGCATAGGGAGGAACTTTCTTGTGCAACTTGCCAATAGCGTTGACTACAAGTGCTTGTGGTTTTACGCTAAATTCAGCCGCTAGTTGTATTTCTCCCTGTGATTCATACCAGTAATATAGCGTTTGAGATCCTTCTATTTTGTAATATTTGTCACCCAAGTCTATCTTTTCAAGTCCATGCTTAAGATGATCGTTGATATTATAATATAACATATCAATCATCTCGGTATTGCTGAATCCTTCAGGGGATTCGGCTAACCAAGTTGATTCAAAGTCCTTTCTGCTGTCTAGCATATCACCAATTGTCTTCATCTTCGTCTTCGTCTTCGTACTCTTCCTCGTCTTCGTACTCTTCATTATCTTGGTGCAACTCGTTGTAGTCTTTAAGTGCAGCCAAAATTTCAGGATCGCGTCTAAACGCTTCCTTAACTTCAGCAGGACTAAAGTCATGATCAATCAGCAAATTGATAAGATCATCTGCTGATGAGCGACGAGTTCCGTAATCGATATTTTCTTTAAGTAATGCCCATACATCGGCTATGAGTTCAATGCTCATTCTTATACCTCCTCAGAATTTACATTACTTATCTTTTTCTGATTAGAATTCTGGAATTCGGCCATCACAGTATTTAAGCAGCCATCATCGTTACGTTCCCAACCCTTACGAAACTTCTTGATAATAGTGCCATCATCAGCAGTATAAACAAGACTGTTTCCTTCTTTCTTTAATAGTTCATTGTTTTCAAACAAGTCTACAAGACCCGAGTGTGGATTCATACCAGTTTCATATGGAATCTTGATTTGCACAGATTCAAACGGCTTAGCATAGCGAGTTTTCATTACCTTACATGCTGCGCGAATACCTAATACTTCGCTAACTTTATTTCCGTCTTCATCTTCTTTAAGTTTCAGTTTCTTCATTGCAACTACAATGCTTGACGCATAGATAAAGCCTTGACCGCCAGAAATCTTATCGTCTGGGTCAAACATATCTTGTGATGCGTATGTGTGATTAGTGGCAACTAATCCTACGTTCCAACTACCAAACATGTTTACACAGTTACGAACAAGTGAAGTAAGTGCTTTGGGCTTGCGTCCCATATCACCTTTCATTTCACCCGCTTCAAACTGATTAACGTCTGTAGGAGTTAGCAACATACCTAGACTGTCAATAATGAACAAAACTTTGGGCCTTTCTTCGGGCTCAGTCTTCTCATATGTAGACTTGTAATCTTTCATAAAGTCGCTAATAGTTTTAGCAACGTCATCAATCATTGCCATATTCAGTTTTAGCATTTTTTCTTCTGAAGTATCGACGCCTAGTGCTAGCAACCAGTTTTCATCTAGTGCGTTTTCCGAATCAACAAGCACCACAAAGATGCCCTGTTCTTGTGCGTGTCTAATCAAGTTGCCCGAGCAGATATAACTCTTGCCCGCACCTGATTCACCTGCAAATACAGTTACCTTACCAAGTGGTACACCTTTCTTAAAGTCTCCACTGATAAGATAGTTCAATGCGTAATTTCCGGTAGAGATCCAATCTGTTGGATCGTTGAACCCAATACTAAGACCGTCAATAGCCTTAGTAATGTCCTTTCTAAATTTACTTGGATCAAATGGTTTAGTCAAAGCATTCTCCTCTATCTTGCTTTCTTTATTTTAACAGAAAAAGGTTCCCTGTCAAGAAGTTCAGGACAGTTCTCTGCAATCTGTTCAAGTTCATAATCACTAGGGTAATGCCTTAAAGCACCACGGGCACGATCTCTGACCAATGAAGGTACGCGAGGTGTCTTGCCTGGATCACACAGTTCTTCTAGTAACTTTTTGCCTTGTTTAATGGCTCTATATCTTTCATCTGGTAGTGTCATGGTAGGTTCCCTCATTAAAGAAGGGAGAGGTTTTATCCTCTCCCCAAGACCTTAGACTGTTTTCTGTCTAGCACGAATTTGCGCTAGAATGTCTTGAGCCTTATCGCTTGAGGTAGCCTTTGGTGGAACAACTACCGGAGCCACTACTGGGGCAGGGGCTTCTTCTTCGTCATCAGTTACCTGAGCAGCAGGTGTATGATTAGATGCGCTTGAGGGAGCATCTACTCCGAATGGACGATAATATACGCCCCACTTGTCGGGATCATATGGACGACCATCAACACTAGCCTCGAACATTTCCTTAATGATGCGCTGCTCTGCTTCGCTGGGCTTCTTGGGCAAGAAATCCTTAAGATTGAACAAGCCATGCGCTTGAATAGCAGCCTGCTCTGCTTCAGTCAATGGAGACTCTTTGCGTGCCCAACTAGAAGTTGTGTACTCAGAGAATCCACCCTTACCTGGAGTCTTACGAATATTGAAATCAAGCCCATGAACTTCATGAGTTGGAATATTATCAATTTCGGGATCCATTAGAGATGCGCGAATAATAGTCTGAATCTGGGAAGTGATTGCAAAGCGACGAATTGGATTCGCTGGAGTCTTATCGTTACCAAGTGGATTACCGCGAACAAAACCCTGATAGATATAAGTGCGCTTCTTCCAATACTTGTTAGCCATATCCTTGAGTGATTCATCCTTATACCAAGGACGAACTTCTGCAAGAATAGGGCAGTTCTCGCCATACATTTCCATGCACGGAACTTGAACTGTGATCTGCTTTGCTGAAGGATTTCCCTTGACACCATTGAAGGGAAGTTTGATTACTTGACGTTCTACCCAAAAGAAGTCATTAGTTGAATCAGCGTCTGCAAGGAATCGAATAGTTGCTGTAGCACCTTCATCGATATTCCAGTGTGGATAGATTGCATTATCTGATTGTGAGTTAGACCCTCTGTTCTGGGACTTACTATCTTGTGCCGCGATACGGGCGCGTAGTTCTGCTAAATTTGCCATTTGTTTTTCTCCTTAAATGTGTAAATGTTGAGCTTTATACTGTGCTTTATGTTTTGCTGTCGGAGACAACTAACACATCAATGATTATACGCTAATCAATTGATCTGTCAATAGTATTTATCGCCTTTAAGGGAAAACAGATTTTTAATCTTTGTTTTTTTCTAACTTAGCCAATGTATTGGTAAGTGCTTTAATTTGTTCTGCAAGTGATTCGTATACATCATCGTTAGCAGGTCCTATTCCTGGAGGCTTAGCCTTTTTGTCCTTGAAATCGGGTTCATCTAGAGCTTTTATATCTCGCTCTAAATCTCTGTTAATTTGCTTTACTTTTTGATCGGCATCTTGTCCTGATTTTTTCATCATATCAACAACTTCATCCGAACTGATACCGGGACGATATAGCGATTTAGTATCAGGTTCTGGTTCAGGTAGAGAAGTGCGCTCAAGTGTTCCTGCTTTGTCCCAACTTGATCCTTGATAGTAATGCTGACTTTCATCTTTGGGTGCTGCTACTAATGGCGGAGGGAATTTACCCTTGTTGAACAGCGGAATAAAATTCTGTGCGCTACCATGCCAATTAATATTTTGTTCATCGTCTGTATACTTTACTTCTACCCCGTCTAGTGGTATTAGTGTAGAAAGATCAGGTTTTTTAGTTTTGGCGCCGGCCTTAGCTCGGTCAATATTCTTCTGGGGCACCTTAATCCAAATTTGTCCTAAACCACTATCAGCAAAAACAATTATACCATTTTCACCTTCTTTATGCTGATTAATCAAGCCAAATTTAGATCCCCAACCCTGGGTTCCTTTATAAGTATGATCTCTTCCTCGAACAATATTGACTAAATCGGCCAATGTTCCATGCATCGGAGAAACGCTATCACCTTCTTCAATATGTGATAGCGTTTCAGCAAGTTTTTTTATTTCTTCAGATATAGACATTTTACAATCCCGATAGTTTTTTGATTCTTTGTAACTCTTCTGGAACGACTTCTTTTGGATCGCCGTACTTATCACGAACTGGGCCCTTACCTGCATCTAAACGTGCTTTTTGATCTTCAATTCTTCGTTTGTATTCTTCCATTTTCTTTTCGTCATGAGCTTTCTCTGCTTTAGCATATAATTGAACCAATTGTTGAAGTTGTGGATCGTGCTTGTATGTTGAATTACTAGCAAAGTAGTTTAATAGCCCTGATGCCCCATAAAGTGCTAAAGCAGCACCAAGCCATTTCTTACCTGTACGTGACATTTCTTCTCGTAACAATTCTTCGTCAAATTCTCTACTTTCGTTACCAACTAGTTTGCCGCGCAATTTCTTTTCATTCTTGCCTACTTTGTCAGTTGGACCTAATTGTCCTGCGCGTCTTTGGTTACGGTCTAATCCTTCTTCAAGATCATTGTCATAGTCACGATCATCCATATGCTCAATGTCACCATACTCTGGTGTCATACCTGGATCTTTGTTTGGATCTCTGGCACATCTCTCGCATTGATTTACGCTTCCGTCATATGCAGTACTACCACATGGTCTTGTAACTTCTTTGTAGCCGTATCCTTTAGGAACAAATACTGTTATTTTTTTCCCGCAGCCATAAGTCCATCTACTTTCTTCTATCTGGGTGTCTCGGCCATACTGTTGACTAAGTTCATCTATAAAGTCATCGATGCCCCTGTAATCATGTTCTCTAGCCAGATCATCTAAGGCTTGATAAGACATTTTGTGCTTCTTCATAACTGGCTTTAAACTGTCAGTAGGATCTAAGTCTGGAAATCCTGCTGCTAATGCACTGACAACTTCTTGCCAAATACCTTCTTTACCTTCTGAAATGCCGGGCCTATAAAAAGATAAAGCCTGCTTGTATGCTTGTTCGAACTTTTGTTCATCAAATTTACTATCATCAATATGGACAATTTGATTTCTAACTATATTTTTAACACGTTCTTTGCGGCTTGGCTTCAGGTATTCGTTACTTTTATCAAATAACTCATCAATGATACTCATATACCATTTAACGCTTTCAGGTGAGTAGTCATCTTCATCAAAGAAATCCATATCATCCATGTTATTCATATTATCTGCCTCATTTACTTCGTTTAATTTATTAGGGAATATCCAAGATGTTTCAGCATCATCTTTTGTCATTCCATATGTTTTAAGAAATTCTTTAGGTTTCAAACCAAAGTGCTTTTTGCAAAATTCTCTATGTTCGTCATTATCTAAATCGGCTGGATCAAATTCATCGCCGTACAAATCTGTAAATCTTTCGCTCATTGCACCTTCTGAAATCTCGGTAGTTTCGTGCAATTCGTTGCTATCACTGACACCTAATAACAATTGCGCTTTTTCTACTAAATCCATTAATAATTTTCGTGGCACACCTATCACTTCCAAAGCCGCTAACAATCGTGGATCATCTGTTAGTTTATCTAAAATCATCATAGACTGAGCAACTTTCCCTTCATCTTCCTGACGCATTGGATTAGTTTTAAATTGGTCTAGATAATCTTTTATATCCTGCAATGCATTTTTAGAAAGCATGACGGATCTTAATTCAGGTTCTTCATTCTCATCTTCTGATTCGGTAACTTTACCGTGCAAACGCTTGTTTATCTTAGATAGAACAAAATCAACCATTTTTCTCAATGAATCAACATCTGCATTACTTGATTCGGGAATAGACTTTAAATCAGAGGCTTCGTCAACTAGTGTATTTGCCCATTCTTCTAATTCTTTTACTTCTGTGACTTCTTTGATATTCTTGCTCAACTTTCTAAGAATAGGCATTGCACTTTCAATGCGAGGATCTAGTGTTTCTTTTACAAATAGTTCATTGATGTTAGTCTCGTCGCCCTCTGTTTCCATAAGGGTAGGAGTCCAACTTTCAAAGTAAGTATTGTATCCACGTTGGCCAATCATCTTGCTTAGAGTTTCGCGCAATGATCTATAGTGATTGACACCTTCATTGACTAGTCTTTGTGCAGATTCATTGAATTGTTTACCCTTAGTAGCGCGAACAAATCCAGCCATCTTAGTGTATTCTTCTACTAACGCAGTAATGTGCTTGCCGCGCTCATCGTAAGGTGTGCCACCTTCTGCTACATGTCTGGCATATACTTTAGCAATACCAGGGCGGCGAGTTGGAAGTGCAAATCTTTCACCATTGATGTTTTCAACAAAAATTCTTTCAACGTTATAGTAACGCTTTTCGCCTTCTTGTATTTGACGAGTATGTTGAATGACAATTTTTACTTCAGGAACTGAATCATTGTAACTTGATTTCTTACCCATCGAGTGATATCCTTCACCCAATGCTTCTTTCTTTTTTACTCGTTCACGTTGTGCCATGTCACTTCCTAAGTGGTCTCTGTTTTTTAATTCAAAACCCAATTGTCTTCGCATAGCCCATCTTTTTAAAACTTTTAAGAGGCTGGGCCAACTGTCGCTGAATTGTGTGCCTGAAGTATTCTCAGTACCGCTATCTGCAATATCGTCATCGTAGTAAAGAATTAAGTTAGATGCGTTGTCAATAGTAGCCCAAACAGGACCGTAATCTTTGTCATTACCGTTGTTTGTACCTTTCTTAAAGTCAAACTTAAAAACATCAGCATCTTGCGGTACGGGGATGTTTTGACCTTTTGAGTCGATAGGAGTAGGGTCATAGCCTCTAGTTTTCAAGAGGTCATAAAGTCCAGCGTTGAAGGATTCTTGATTGATTGCCATAGTAATATTTAGTCCAATTTGTTAACCTAGCACGGCAAAGAAGGGCATGGGTGCCACGAACTCGTCGTGGTCTCGCATTTGAGTTTCCAAATCTACGTGATAATCGCCCAACTGCTGTAAAATTCTAACGACTAGGAGTGTAGCCATAATAAGATCGTCTGTGTCGCCTACTTTAGCGGCATAACTGCCACCTGAAGCCACAAAAGTCTTTAATTCAGATATCAGACTGCGACTATAAACTTTTAACTTCTTGCTTTCTAGCAGAGTTTTAAACTTAGCGCATGCGGCTAATTTGTTCTTGTGTGTGGTGTTAAAACCCCTGCGCTTTTTGCCCGGTTCGCTAATGAATATCCCGGGAATATTGGCTTCACCGTACTCGTTCAGAGAAACTATCGCAGCTTCACCTATAGAGTTGTTTTCTAGTGAATAATATAGATTGTTTGGTTCGTTAGTCTTTTCTACAATATATCTGTTTATTTCTGCTAGCAACTTAACTTGACTGGGAATGTTAGTCTTGTTATGCTTCCATTCACCAATTTGCGTCGTAGTGTTTGCTTCAAAAATCTCTATAGCAGCAGGATCTCCACCTGTACCTAAACTTGGGTCTAGCCCTACTACATATAAATTTCCTTTGGTTGGCTCTTTATACCATCTAACTTGACCCATTCTATTAGAAGGTTCTGTTCCCTCTAGCATAATTAGAGTGTTTGGATTGATCAGTGTTTCATCGGCGATGATAAATTCGCATTCCATTTCACGGTTGAAGCGATCTTGTCCCAATTGTGATCTAATTTCTTCAGCCCATTTTTCGTCTCTGCCGGGCTGTTCAGACCAGTGTGAACGGTATGCTTTGAAGCCGTTTACGCCAACTTCTGTTACGTTACCATATTCGTCTTCTGTTTTATTAGCACCCTTCCAAATAAGAGCAAATTGATCTTCATCGCTATTTGGTGTAGAAGTAATGATTGCTTTACCACCAGTTGATAGTGTAGGTGTAATAGAAGTCCAGAATTGTTCAGCAATAGTAGGTCTTACGAATGCGAACTCGTCTAAGTAAAGAAGCGTAATAGACATACCACGACCTGTGTTTTCGGTAGTTGTTGCCGAAACAATACGACTACCGTTTTCAAAGTCTAAACTGCCTTTGTTATAAGTTGTCACCCCTGCTTTAATGTGGTTAGGGCAGTTTTCATAAGCATATCTAATACGCTGCATGATTTCCTGAGCGCCAGTGTACTTGTGCGCTGCTATCAGAATTGTAGAGTCCGGGTTGAACATAGCGTACCACAACAAGTATCCGGCAGCACTTGTAGAATTATGACTTAAAATACCATTTGAATAAAATCTGTGATTTTCATCTCTAATAGTTAAATCGAACATATTTTCAATATTATTTGTTTCTCTAATATGTTTAATTTTTTCTATTCCGTTAACAGTATGAATATGCGAACCAATAGTTAAGTCTTTTGCAAAAACTTGATTCATTGAGCCATCAAACAAAATATGAGTGTCGGCGCATTGCAAAATTAATCCTGTTACAGTTTTAATTTCCCAAACATTGTACGGAATAGTACGATGGAGGTGTGTTATTGGTTTCCATCCTGTGTCAGTGGTTATTTCATAATCGGTTATTTCGTATGACTCTATAAATTTTCTTTCTACTGATTCAGAAAGTTCAGACATTCTTGAAGCACTTGTTGAGGATCTTTCTTGTATCTTTCCTCGGCAACTCTTAGTAACTGGTATCCACTTTGAATAATCTGCTGTTCTCTTTCTAGTTCCCGTTGCGGGTTCGCCATATGTTGCCCATGCCAATAAATCCCGTCGAATTCTATAATTTTTCTCGTTGCTATATTGATGAAATCCGGTAGAACAGTCTTGCCTGAATCCAATAAAAGCCGATATTCCTTGTTTTGGTAGTCTAACATATCCGACCGTTCCAAGGTCGCAAAATATACTTGATCTGACGCATAATGTTCCATTATTAAATGGAATAGTTTTTGTGAGACATTTGAATAGTTTTGTTTTTTGAAATTCTTTGACCACTTTTGCTGCCGTTCTTGCCATCTTAACAACCCATTGGCTTTCCCGTATTTTTCTAAGCATTTCTTCAAAGAAAAAGTAGTTTGCCGATCTGTCAGCATACGAATCGCTTGTTCTTCGTCTTGATTCGTAACTTTCATCCAATATGCAAGAGTAGTAGTATGTGATTGATTTTCTTTTCGGGACTGTTCGGCTTTGATTTGAGTTCGCTCCGATATATCCCCGTGAATAAATTTTGGAGAAAACGGAGAAAGTTTCCCTCCATGTTGGTATGCAGGATTTCCAGAACCCGATACCCTTTTTGATTGTGCTTCCAGTAACTGCTGGCACCGAGTTGGTGCATTCGGATAGACTTCTTTGTATTTGGTCACTGTCATATTGTGTTTTCTGAATAGATGAGAGTGCAATTCCTTCATCTCTGTTGAGCAAATTAGACAAGTTACTAAATCGTTCATAAAATTTTCCTATAGTTATTTCTTCAACCTTACCGGTGTGAATATTTTTTATTTTAACTGTAGTATTTATTCCAAAACACTTACCAGACTGTCTGGGCATGAGCGATATACTATATCTGTAATTGTGATATGTGTGTATTAAACGTTTTTGATAATCCCATGGATGATAGTTCATACCACCCTTAGTAGGATGTTGTATGAAGAAAAAATTGTCCATGAAATAAAGATAACCGGTATCAGGGTCGCAGCACTTTACAAACTCATCTAGTTGTTGAGGTGTTTCAAAGTGTGTTTTTTCGTAGGGGCTTTTGATTAGTGCCCCTTGCCCTGACTTGTTACTCATATAAGTATTTAGTAACTGAGATGCTACTTCTTAGAAACTAAATCTTTAGTAGGTCAATTATGCGATTGCCGGTGGAGGTAATACTCCAGTTGTACCAGTGTTTGGATGATTTGCGCCCAATTCAGTGATTGAGAAAGGTGCTGCTGTCGCACCAGAAACATTTAAATAAGATATAATGTTTCCTTGTCCTACGATAAAACTATTATTGACTGAGTTTGCAGGAATGATTGTGCTATTTGCGGTTGCTACTAGATACGGAACACCAAATGGATTGATTGTATATCCAGCACCTGTAATGGCTACTGCTGCATTAGCAGTAAGTGTGACACTTGTATTGTTCGCTACACTTTGTACGATACCTACTGTTGCGCCAGTAGCGTTACCAATCCAGTAACCTGTATTCAATTGCGTAGTAAAAGTGGTGCTTGAACCAGTTATTGTGTGAGAAGTGGTCGCGCAAGTAACCGTGCCTGTACCTGCAACATTTGGGTAACTTGCAACAAGCTGGATCGGGGAACTAGTTGTTGCAATTCTTACCTTGTCTGTTTGAATATTAGCAGATGCGTTTGGTGACGAATTCGCTGTGTACACATATGATGCCATCTTAGTATTCCTATAATATAGTAATACTATTTAGTCATCTAGGCATCATTTAATGTCTAACGGGCGAGCCTTAGTAACAACTATGCAAAAATACTTTTCGATAACTTCTAACTTTTCCCCTTCCGGATTTTTGATATCTTTGGGTAAAAAAGCAGTAAACTGAAAGTCAAGAAAACGATCTACGTTGAAGCCAGTACGTGTTAGAAGAGCACTTAATTGCTTAGCACCCAAAATGCTATAATGATTGATGTTAAGTTCATGGTTTCGTTCACAGTCAGGTTGTGGAACTTCAATGTACATCTTAGATCCCTGTTTCAACACACGATTGTATTCCATAAGAGTAAAAATAGGATATGGACTATGTTCTAAGCAATGACGAAGAAATATAAAATCTACGCTCTCGTCATAATATCCATCTTTCTGAGGTAAGAATGACATGTCATATTCTTTAATCTTGTGTCCTTTGTCTCTGCATATCTTGTTATCACCGGGACTCAACCCTATGCCAGTCAAGTTTGTATATCCCCGTTCTTTCATTTCATCTAAAAAGTATCCAGGACCTGCTCCTATATCTAGTATCGTAGCATCTTTAGGTAAATTCAAAGGATCTATGTACTTATTAACCACCTCTTTAGTGATTGATTGATGAAGTTGCCCATCACCTTCATCATAGATGTGAGCAGTGTACAGCCATTCGTTGTAAAATTTTAATTTTACCAAGTCTAGAGTTTGGTTAATATCAATCATGTTTTGCATAAAAATCCTGTAGTTGTATGCAACTACTTATTCTTAAAAATGATGATATTTATTTTTTAATAACCTTTGAATCCCTTTATAGGACTTACTTTATGTACACTCTTAATTTCGTGACTGGTTTGACGATTTAGTTTGTTTATTCTACCCGCACCAATATAGTCTCTAGCGGATTGAATGATTTCCATGTCCACATCTGTATAACAAGTTAGTAGAGGATCACCCGCCATTGGTCCAACCGGGGGAGTCGGGAAATGCGGAGCACCAGCCATTGCAATACCAAATCGCCAACCTTTATATGGGCTGCCGGAAGATTTATTATCACTGATATCAGGCATACTGATTGCACCCGGGCTTGCTGCCATATGCTCTTCTGCAAAATCATCACCATTTGCAGGTGCATCCCCTTTCGTACCTTCGCTGATGAATTCTCTTGCTCTCATAGTATTATTTATCTTATAACCCTAGTATGTCTTTATACTTTTGGTATTTATTTTCACGGTTCTGTCTGGCTTCAGGTTTATCATGCTTATTAATTTGGTCAGTTACCGCATTTGTATCCGTAAAGTCTGTTACATTAGGTTCAACTCTATCTTTGAAATAGCGTAATAATATCTTCATTGCTATATCAGGTCTTTCTGCTAATTCAGGATTGTTTACTAAATCTATGCCTAATTTGTCACCCATTCTATCATAGTTTGCTCGACCAGTTAAGTGTACAAACCCTCTACCTATAAAATTTAGTGCATCTTGCGGAGTCTTGTTCCCCAATCGGCGTCGAACATCTTTATTGTACCAGTATTTTTTCAGAAAATAGGCTCTAGTACCGGTTTCTCGCATGTGAACAAAATCTCCAGTCTCTTGTGCAGTTTGAGCTAATATTTGTGCTACTTCATGACCAGTGATCCCTGCTTCTTCTGCTGCATCTTTTATACCTTGTTCTATTTTGTTCAATCCACTTACCGCTTTAGATACGAGCGATTTGGCTAATGGTGGATGTTGCTGATCTATCTTAGACGGTGTACCTAATAGTCCTACACCTAACAGCGCGGCAGCTATTTTCTTTTTAGCACTTTCACTTACTTCTTCATCAATTTTCTTTAGATGTTCTATGGATCTTTCTGCTTTTTTTGTATTAGTAGGCCTAGTATCAGGTTGTCCAGGTTGATTGTATTCTTTGGCTCGACGCTTATTGATCCTTTCTTGGTCTTTTGGGCTAATAGGTTTACGCCAGCCTGACTCATATATAAAATCGCTGGATCGCATCAAGTCACCAATATCTGATTAGGATTGTTAGTAGCAAGTGCAACATTGTTGGTCTGATTGGGTACCAAGAACAGGTTAACATTGGCTACTGCTGGAATTACTTGATACTGTACAATATGATTTAATTGTCCAGTCACAAACGACTGCGGGTCAACATTCAACAAAATGTTACCAGTCAAGTCTATACTCATATCATAGTTAGTAAGCGGAGTTCCCAAAAATAGTGTGTTTTGGGCTGTGAATCTGATTGTGGACAAATCTGGACTGATCGTAGCGTTAATCGTAACGCTCTGAGTATTAGCCGTAGTATCAGTCGAGTTGATCTGAAAAGTAGCCTGGGTGAAATTATTTGCTGGCCAACTAAAGATAGTCTGTGAACTATTACCATAAGTAACAACTTTAGCGGTATTGAATATACCAGTATTGAAAGTGATAGCAAAGTTATTATTAATCTTTTCAAACGCGGTTCGTAACGGGTCGCCCTGACCGTCGTTCGGTGCTGCACCTACATTAATAATTTCATAGTTTACTATAGTCATGATGGTTTTATCCTGTATCAAGTATTTATCTTCAGGAATAAATACTAGTATGCTCATATGGCTATACTCACATCTGTCATTCTATTTTATACACATATTATTCCTTTTTGGACTAGTGTTAGGAAGCGTAGGGTTTTTCTTAAATGTTGTACCATTTGTTACTCTATATAGAGTACAGTTCAAAGTTTTAGGTATCTCAATCATATTTTTATCTTTGTATCTTGAAGGCGGATTGGCTGTTAACACTGAATGGGTAGCCAAAATGCAAAAGATACAACAAGACATAAACAACATTGAAACTAACTCAGGTAAGATTATCAAGCAAGTTAGCGCAGATTATCAAGAACAACTACAAGATATTCATGATTCGTTAGTTGGAATTCAAACTAAGATAAAAACAGATAAGGATAAATTAGATAAGGTCTGCAAACCAAGCACTGATGTTATTGACATATTAAATCATGCAGCCACAAATCCAGATAAGGCAGAAAAATGAAAAAAATTCTAATACCGCTATTATTCTTGTTAGGAGGTTGTAATTGTGGACCTGTTATAAAATATGAATTCCCTGACCCGCCCAAAGATGTTATTACTAAATGCCCTGACCTTGCTGAGATAGATGGTAGCAAGGTAACTATGAGTGATCTGCTGAATACAGTTTCTTTAAATTATTCTAGATACTATGTGTGCGCTGCTACGGTAGATGCTTGGCAATCATGGTATGAGCAGCAAAAAGTCAATTACGCTGCTTTGCATCCGCCTACTAATTAAAGTTTATTTAATAGTTTGTCGGTTTCGGGTTGAACTACATTAGCAATAGTTTCTACGTTAAGCACAAATTCTACACCAACAATCATTTCATCCAGTTCATGAAGTTTTCTAGAAACAGCCTCTTCGATCTGTGAGGGATCTAGACCCTGTTCTAAGAACTTCTTGATATTAATAGTTTGTTGACGCTTCCCGCGGAGTTTAATAACTAATTTCTTAATAAACTCCACAGGAATTTTCTGCTTCTCAACGTCTGCTAATATATGTTCCCATTTTTTAATGAAGTCCGGAGACATTTTATACAGTTACTTTAGTTTTGGTCTTCTTTGCTTTAGTAACCTTAGTAGTTACTGCTGGTTCTTCTGCTGGAGCCGGTGTCGGATCTAACAGTGCTGCTTCTTTCATCATTCTATCAGCCTCTGCTAGCAAACCCTTTGCTTCGGCGTTCATCTTTGCTGCTTGTTGACGTAAGTTATTTGCCAGTGTGTTATCACCCAGAACATCTCCGGATGTAGCAACTAAGGGTGAAGTTTGTGCATCACGGCCTTCGCGCATTCTACGGGCAACTTGGGCAGGATCTTGTATTCCACGTTGTGCATCTAACTCAGCCATACGCTTGACTGCTGCTTCACCCTTCTCCATTTCATCAAGCATCTTGTTTAAGTCGCTTAACTTAATGGTAGTATTTGGTTGCGGAGTCATAATAATTTGCTCGGTCTGCACTTTCTTTAACATGCCTTCAGAGTGCAATACCTGTAAAATGATCTTGCCATCTCTAGTATGTGTACGATTAAGTGCGTCAGACAAGTTCTGACTGTTCTGACCAATATCGCTATCGATGCAATTGATCAACGGATCGTGAATGTTCTGATTCAGCAGTTGAGTATAAACTACCAATGCCATATGCGGCTCGCCGGGCACTTCGCGGAAAACTACTGCAACCTTTCTATCGCCGTGTTTGCCTACATGTCTTGTAAACGCCATATAAATATTCTCCTATATAGAGATATTTAATTGTATTTAGCGGCGATGTAATATTTATTTAGGACCAACGCAAGTCAAAGAACATGGCTTCTGCGGGATCTTCAAAGGAAATTACTTCAACTATGTTGAAGTATGAATCTAGCCGGGGAGGTTCTTTTCTGTGTATGCAAAATCTACCCCGTAGATTTTCATGTACCCAAATCACTCTTTCTAACGTAGCGTGGGCGGAAGCCTGTACAAAGTGTACGGGCTTTTCTTTAAGTTCACGATTAGTGAACCAAGTGTTATAGTCGATTTCTATCATTTCATTAAAGTAGCAAGCATCTTGTACTTGCTATACGCATCGATTACAGTAGGATGCTGAGTAGTTGGCACGGGCGCCACTTCTAGCCACAACTGTTCGCGGGTAAGTTCTGGGTGTACAAAACCACTGTGTTCCATAAACAAAGCAGGTTGATGGATTTTACCGGCATGGTATAACTCCCATAACAAATCAATTACCTTGCTCAATTCGAATTCTTGCAGTCTGCTATAGTTTGTTTTGATTGAAGCCCAAGCGTTACCTTCTTTATGGTAAGAGGTAACTACCTGAATAAGTTCTCCCAAATCTTTTGCGCTAGTCCTCGTAATGATAACCAAAACGTCATCCTTGGACACTTCGCCGCACATGATAGATTGGAGGCAACCTCCCAGACTAGTGCCAATTAGCATCATAGGTCTACACTCTTTTCACTCTTGACCAAATTATAAATCATAAGCATTTTACTCACTGCGTCTTTTAGTGCAGGATTTGTTTTAGCCAATCTGCGTATATCTTGCCACATAATGTCTTCTTTGATATGCTCTATCAAAGGTCTACCGTCATGCGTTCTAGGATCTTTGTTCTTTGATGAGGGCATAAATCATTTCCGCTTGTTTTATTACATCATTTAAAGCAGCATTATTCTCTGCTTCTTGTAGAATATCATACCATTTCTGCCACCGGGCCTTCCAAGAAATTTGGGGATCCTGAAGTACTAACTTTCTTTCAGGATCCCCAGAACTACGGGAGTAAACAGTCTTACCCCCGTCTGGCGACTCATAGATGGTTATCTCTTCGATTCTTCTTATAAGCATTGTGATACTATTTTAACAACTTAATACTGATTATACAATCATAACGGGCTAAATAAAATGTAGTTCGCGGGATTGGCGTCCCCAACTACTCTAACGCTTGGGAGAGCATCAGCGTGATTATTTATTGCCATAACGGTTGCGGACAACCATACACATATATCGCTAAAAACGGCAAATATCTTTGTGGTCACAGACCAGCCCAATGCCCTGTGATAAAAGAAAGAATGCAGGCAACATCATTACGAAAATATGGGGTTATAAATGCCAGTTCCTGTTCTGCTATAAAAAAGAAAAGAAAAAATACTATGGTACAGAAATATGGGGTAGAAAACGCATCGCATATGCTCAGTGCCAAAAAGAAAATATCTGACAAGGCTATAGGTTTATGGAGAGAAAGGCATCAACAAAAAGATTTTACTATGGATGGTCTTACCAGACAACAATACCGTCATAGGTGTCAACAATATGCTGATACAATGTATCGCAAATATAAACATCTTCTAGATCCAGAAAATAAAAGAAGTGATGACTGGCATTTAGACCATATTTATAGTGTGGATGAAGGATTTATAAATGATGTACCCATAAATGTCTTGTCTGATATAACCAATTTACAGATTATATCAGACAAAGATAACTATAAAAAACATCGGAAGTCAGGTAAATCTTTATCCCAACTTTATGAGGATTTTACATCTTATGGTCATCATAGTAGGCCCAAGTTCCCCAAGGTGGAGTAATATCTTTGCTACCATGAATGATCCAAGTTGTATCGGAATAATTCTCGTCACCCCATGAACCATAAGGCATACCATCAGTGAACACGATCAGACGATTGGGCACCTTACCTTCTTCCTTGAGATAGTTGAAGATGCAATCAAAGTCAGTACCACCGCCACCAGCCAACTGATAGTCATCAACGGTGTCCATGTTCTCGCTAGTGAAAGTCTGGTAGTTGTACACCCGAGTATCAAAGCAAGCAACATTGATCTTGTACCCATCGAACGAGGACATCATGCCTGCGACTTCCGAAATGAAAGCCTTGCCCTGAGCCGTGCTGATAGAACCCGACATATCGATAAAGACCGTAACGTCAATTTCCTCGCCAGGATTCATACCGGGCATAACAGCATCAGTGTGCCAGCCTCGACGCGACGGGCGCATCCAAGAGAAGTCCGACTTGATAGCACTGGTCAGATTGCACTGGATCAGATCGCGCCACGGCATGATCGATTCAGTCATCTCCTTGATCAGACGCTCGACGCCCTTAGGAACGCTGCCTGCTTCAGCAGACTGAGCAGCACTAAGAATCGCCTGCTTGACTTCCTTGCGAATCTCCTCGCGTTCGGCTTCGGTCAGAGTAGGACGCTTGCCCTTGCCCTTACCGTCCTTGCCATCCTTGTCGTCAGAGTCCTGATCGCCGTCACCATCACCGTCGAGGTGCTCGTCAATCATCTTAGAGATGAGGTCGTCGAGGTTGATAGTCTTAGCGTTCTGCATAAGATCATCGTAAATCTTTTCAGAAGCCCAGCCATCGTACTTTGCCTCGAACAAGCAAGGAACAGACTTGATGAACTCACCAATCTTGTGACGCCTGAGGTCAGCATTTACCGCGTAGTCATTGGCGATATTGAAGACATTGTGATCACGATTGCCAAGACGACCAATGTGATCGTACACCACATGAAGGACCTCATGAGCAACCAAGAACTCAACTTCCTTGGGCTTGAGAAGCATAATGAATCGGGAGTTGTAGTAGAAACGCACACCGTCAGTAGCAGCAGTGCCGCACCAATCGTCAGCATTGATCAACTTCATGCGGGTAGCAAGATTGCCAAAGAACGCATGATTAAGCAGCAGACCAACCCGAGCAGTGATCAAACGGTCGCGAGCCTTAGCATCGACCTTGGGATCAGTAGGACCAATAAGATTTTCAAACTTCTTATTGTGCTTGGACTTTTTGCCGCCACCGATAACTTCACTCATACCACACCTCGTTCGTATTGAAAGTATATATTATCAAAAAAGGGACACGGTGTCAACCGTGTCCCAATTCCATTACTTGTCACTCTCAACGATGTACTTGCCGTAAGTCTTGTGGAACTGATCAAAGTTCTTGAGTTGGGTCGGCTCAATCGGCAACTGATAAGTCTTGAGTGCGATCTTAGCACCCATGATCACCAACTCAGTCTCAAAGTTCGCCATGATGTAAGTAAAGAAGTTCGACGCCATGACATGGAACTCCTTCATGTCCACCCGCTTGTTCTGAACAGCATCACGCAACTCGTAGCACATAGAAACGGTCAGCGAGTACATTGCCGAGATTTCCTTGACTGCAAGATCCTTCACCTTGCCCTTGAGAATATCCTCGGGGTTGGGCATCTTGCCCGAAAACTGACGATGCTTCATGAACTTGAGAGCAAGACCGTCACCGATAGCACCCGCAATCAGATTGTGCAGAGTATCGGCATCGGTGTCCTCATCATTGAGCAAGTCACTCACAAAGCACCAAGTACGCGGGGTAGCGAACGCACGATTTGCCGACTTAGCATCGAAGTCGTGCAGGTCCTGCTTAGCGAACGACAGATAACCAACCACGTCCTTGTGAATGCCCTTAGTGACAGCCCATGCCTGCCAAGCATTGAAGTCAGCCCGCATTTCAAGATGCAAGAACCGATTAGCAAGCGGCATCGGCATGCGATAAGTAACGCCCTTGTCGGTGTCACGATTACCAGCAGCAACGATCACCACGTTATCGGGCAACTTGTACTTGCCAACGCGACGGTTGAGAATCAACTGATAGCCCGCTGCCTGAACAGCAGGGGGAGCCGAATTCATCTCATCCAAGAACAAGACAACAATCGGGTACTGAGAAGCCAGTTCCTCAGTCGGGAGATCGACAGGGGCAGCCCAGTCCATCTTGTTGATATCCTTGTTATAGAACGGGATACCACGAATGTCAGTGGGTTCCATCTGCGCCATACGCAAATCGATCATAAGACCGCCAAGTTCATCAGTAATCTGCTCGACTACCTCAGACTTGCCGATACCCATCGTACCCCAAAGAAACACGGGTCGCTTTGCCTTGAACGCCTTCAAAAGAGCCTTACGGGCTTGAACGCTCGTAATGGTGTTGTTATCAGAAATCGCAGTCGCCATATAAGTATGTACCTTTAGTAAGAGTGAATCAACAACATCAACTTATGAATCTATTATACAGAAGTCGCAGGGAAATGCAAGAACTTTTTGGCTCTGTAAGTCATTGATTCTATTGCATTAAAATTTGGATCAAAATAAGTTTGTCCAAATATACCATCGCATCCTGGATTTTCTTGCGCTGGTCTGGGATTTTTCGGGGATTTTTGGTCTGTCGGGCCTTGACTTCGAGGCTAGCCAATTCACTGATCATACCGGAAATGTTTTCATACAGCGTCCAAAGATCCCGTTTGAAACGGGTACATTCAGATTTGTACATTCGGTCGCCCATTGCGCCCAAAACTTTTCGGGCTTCTATCGCAGTCTCAAACTCAAACTCGTCCATTATACTTTCCCGTCTGGTCTCGCTGTTGGGGGAATTCCTGCTCTACTGATTTTGTTTCCAAATCGTTTAGCATTCTTACGCATTGTATCAGGATGGACATCCAATGTCAAGGCGGTTTTGTATCTGGGGTCGTTTCTTTGGGCATAACTGGGAATGTAGCCTGAGGCTTCTTCAAGTGATATGTTGACTTTCTTTATCCTATTAGGTTCAATAATAGTGTCAATTATCAATTCATATCCTGCACCTTTGGAAATGTGATCTTCCAATCCAGAGGTATCTATCTTTAGCATCGTGAGTGGTTCATCTTCGAATTCATCACCTAACCAATTCATCACTGCATCTTCTGCTGCCAGCCTACTAGGAAATACATAGATTCCAGATTTTTCTCTCATTATTTTATTTGATCTGTCTCCTATGCCGGGTTTTAAACCTTCTTTGGCGATCGATTTTATATTTTTAGTGGGAGTTACATGATATACAATTTTTGGAATATCTTCCGAGGCTTCTGTCACGTTCTGTGTATTACCAGACACACTAAACAGTGGTCCAGGTACTACTACACGACTCTTTTCAGCATACAAACCTTTGTTCCAGTTATCGATAATTTCAGAAGTTAAGTGTCTGCTTCTGTAACCGCTCATAGGGAACAAGTGAACTTCTACAGGATCGTCACCTTCATGCTTTAAGATAGTTTTCATGCGGTGTCTGCCTTCATGACCACCAATTCTAGCCGCCATGCTATAATCACCTTTCTCCCAGTCTTCGGGCATCAGAACATAAAGAAAAGGTGCACCAATCGCACCACCAGACTTTATATGATTTGTCATTTCTTCATCAGGTTCAGTATGGGTAGGTGCTGCTAATTTCAAGAATATACTTGGTCGCATTTTAACTCGCAACCCAAAATAGTCTACATCTTGATTATGAGGTACTGCTCCCCATCCTTTAACATTGTCTATAGTAACTTCATCTAACGGCTCTGATGAATCATCTAACGGGTCTGATAAGTCTACATACTTGATAGGTACATTTCTAACTGCGGCTGCTAGCGCACGATGTTGTCCATCGATGATTTTATTATCATCGATTACAATTACTTCATCTGATAAATCAGGATCACTAACATAGTGAGTAAAGGTATCCATCTGTTCATCGTCTAAACGGTCTACTAAATCATCAATATGTTCAACACGGTATTGACCAAGCAAATGTATCTTTACTTTATGCTTAGGCATAGTTTTGATGACTAATGGCTTTTTTAAATCTCTAGTAGAAACATAATTCCAAAATATTTCATCACGTTCAGGCAACTTATTACCGTACATTTTTTGTAAGGTAGTTCGTTCTTCTGTTATAGTATTAGATGAGGTTAATTTTCTAAGTGCATCAGAAGTCAAAGGTACTGCATCTATTATATTCTCTGGCTTAACTCTGCCATGTCTCTTTAACGCATTGCCTTTATAAGCAACCATTGGCGCAGTATCTTTTTCCCAATCGTTATCATCAGTGAACTTAACGATTGATATTTTGCCGGTGCCCAGTTTCTTGTGTAATTCCCAATCCATTTTACCCGCCCAACTTTGAGCGTCGGGAAGATTGTCAAACGCAAATATTTCACCACCGCCGTAACGTTCCCCTGTGCCTGCTTGCACCCAGTTACTAGGCTGTAATGGTAAAATACCTTTCTTCTTTATTCGAGGAACATTATCTGTAGTCGTAACATGATAGAACACTTTTTCTTTAGGAGCAGTCTCTTCTGAAATATCAGTTTTATATCCAACGTGTTTTAAAAAGTGTTGGATATCTGCTTCACTGTAACCTAGCAATCTGCCTAATTGAACATGATATGATGCCGGAGCCTCATCGGGACTTCCTAAAGTAGCAAGCATCAGTCGTTTTATACTTTTAGCCACATTAGGGTCTTTACTAACTATAATCATTGGAGCAGTGCTAGCCCAAATACTACCTTTTCGTGGAGGTATTTTGCTCATGTCTATAGTTTCTACTGTCCAATTATTTTTCTGTATGGCGTTCTGCCATACTTTTTCATTTAAATCGGTATAATCTATGATAGCAGCAGGCTTATCCCCATGTAACATTAATTTTAATTCTTTTTTTTCATGCGGGCCTATTGTTTCTTTGATAGTTTCAGGATTCTGATACATGTTTTCAAAACTTAGTTTTGCACTATGCAACTTGTCTCGCAAGTCATATAACTTTTGCAAGTATCCTTGATTCTTTACCATCTTGTATGCTAAGTTTTCAGGCCCGAATTCACCAAAGTTAGCCAAACCTGCTTTACGATATTGCTTTATCTTTTTTAGTACCTTGCTGACTCTTTTAAGGTCTCGTTCTTTTAGTGCAAGTTCACAAAAACTTTTTAGTTGTTGATACTTGGCTCTAGTATTGTTTTGATCAAAGTTTGCCCTGCGCTTTAGTGGGAATTTTATCCAGTGATCATTCATTATACTGTATTCGCCCAATGACACATGCGGATCACTTGCCGGCTGAACATACAATTCTACTGGAATGTCTTTTATTGTTATGTCGTGCTTATCATTATAGACTGTCTTTTTAGCATTGAATAGTTCTTGATAAACCTCATCATTGTTAAATTGATCCATGTCTACGATAACGTGCAAGTCGATATCACTATGCGGGGTGTAAGAATATGCAGCATTAGACCCTGACATGGTAACATCTTTGACTTTAAATGGACTGACTCCTAAATTGTTCAAAAAGTCTTCTGCTATTGCTAACAGTTTTTTTCTAATTACAGGGTTTAAGTGCTGCCCGTGAAAAAGAGATGGATTTAGCTGGTCGTGAAACTTGACCGCATCTGACATTTTGAAGGAATGGAGTTCTTTGAGATTCATCTACTATTTATTCTAACGTCAAATGCACTCTGGGTTCTAGCCCCGCGTTGATAAAGCTGTGTCCTTTGCCTTTGTTTACAGTATAGATTGTCCCGTCGGCGGGCAGATGAAACGTATTATTCTCGTATACAGTCCAGCAACCCCCGTTAGTCACAAGTGGAATGTGATGACTGTACTTGTCAGATGTTAGTGACCACGGTAGTGCAGTATTAGGTCGCAGCACTTCGTAAGTTATGATGTTGAACAAAACCGACTTTCTGATATATTCTATAATATTGACTGTGTATTCCAACAAATCAGCTTCTTTAGCATACTGATTGTCTTTCATTAAGTAAAATTTGTTGTCTTGAATTCGGTCTTTGATAACTTCGTAGTCAAACGTCATTTTATTAAGGTTGACTGACACACCTTGAAGTTTAGCTACGTAAGAGACATATAAGGGAATCATACCAATATTTATAAAAGAAAAGGCTCTTGCGAGCCTTTTCTGGTTATTATTTGACAAGGTTACCAACCCCGGCTTAGCAAGTTTTTTAGGCCGCTAAAGCGTAAACGCTATCGTTAGCATTTATATGTTTTGCTATATTAACGACATTCGCCTGTCGAGCGCATTTTGACTATTACTTACCTTGTCGAAACCGATATGCCCCATAGTTGGTGGAGCATCGGGGAATCGAACCCCGGTCCAAGACACCTTTACTTAAATGTTTACGCTGTTTTTAATCCCATACTCTTTTACCAGTAACGGGATCTTTGTGCCACGATTTTCCTTTAAAGAATTTACCATAATCATTTCCTAACTTTTGATTAGAAACATTTTGTTTAAATTCCTCTGATCTGGTTTTACCTTTAGACTTAGATGGTTTTCCTTTCAAACTTTTGCTAATTTTTAGTTTAGATTCTTCACTATGTTTTCTTCCTTTTTGAAAGACAGAAATTTTTGATTTACTTTCTTCAGTATGTTTCCTACCACGCCAACTTCTTATTAATTCGTTAATTCTTTCTTCGTCTTTTATAATCCCAGATAAACTTAACCATGCTACACGATCTTGCCATCTACCGTATTGTTCAAATAATAACCTATGAGCTTCGGCATGTTCTGCCACAGTAAGTTCAACTAGATTAGAAGGATCATCTGTTCCTCCTGCATGTCTAGGTATTATGTGGTGTTTGTGCAGCATAAAGTATTTATGCTATACGGTAGGTCCAAGACGCCTTTACTTAAGAGTTTACTACCATTAAAATTACTTATCTATCGTACCACTGTATACTTGGGTTTGGAGACCGACCCAAGACGCCTTTACTTAAGAGTTTACTACCATTAAAATTACTTATCTATCGTACCACTGTATACTTGGGTTTGGAGACCGACTTGCCTTCTTGTTTG
>Ga0214164_1000479_pt1 | contig 26217 bp, 29 predicted proteins | sample TroBogepilimnion_13_FD_153003 | JGI IMG/M metagenome (GOLD analysis project Ga0214164, IMG submission 153003) | Freshwater microbial communities from Trout Bog Lake, WI - Practice 03JUN2009 epilimnion v4 | ecosystem: Environmental > Aquatic > Freshwater > Lake > Epilimnion/Euphotic zone ...
CCCTGCCCAGCAATCATCCCTGAAGACCTATGGAACGATTGCAACCAACTGCTCGATGCACAGGAAAAGAAGGACCGGAAACCAGCCAGGAAAACCACCCACTTGTTCTCCGGGATCTTAACATGCCACTGCGGGGGCAAAATGTATGTTCCCTCACGTACAAAAAAATACTCATGTGGAGGGTGCAAGAAGACGCACATCAGCGAGTCCGACATCGAAGAAATCTATTTCGAACAATTGAAAAGTTTTCTTTTGACAAAAAACGATCTCGAAACATTTCTCATTCGATCAAACGAAGCAATTCAAAACAAACTGCACGAACTAGAGACGTTACGGAAGGATAAAGATAGAATCAAGGGAGAGATGGACAATTTAATCAAACTCCATTCTAAAGGACAAATACCAACAGATTCCTTTGGAAGTTACTTCACTCCACTGAACGAACAGTATAAGCAGATAGAAAATACTATTATTGAAACAGAGGCACATATAGATTTTTTAAAAATGCAGCAGCTTGACGGTGATAGCATCCTGGCGAACGCAAGTAACCTGTATGATCAATGGCCTCTGCTCGATGACGTTGCTAAACGCAACGTCATCGAGCAGATCACGAATTTGATTGAGATTTCAAATGAAGAAATCACAATCAAATTCAGCTACGTACCTACGCTCCCTTTAAATCCACCAACTTCCCAACACAACGTCAGGGGTTCATAGAAGCTATCAGCATAAAGCTGGCCGGGAAGTCCATACTCACCTTCGCGCGGCTTATCGTTACCCGCCTTTCCTCCATGGGCTGCCGCATCACCTCCAGCACAGTCCGCTTAAACTCCGGCAACTCATCCAGAAACAGAACGCCGTTATGTGCCAGAGATATTTCGCCCGGTTGAGGTATCCCTCCGCCTCCAACGAGGGCCGCATCCCTTGAATTAAACTTGTTTCAGTTAATAGAATACGCTATCTTCCTACAAAACAGGGATTTCAAAGAGCAACAATCGTATGACTTAAACATATAGCAATATACATTCGGTTTCAGGCAATGGAATAGACTACCTTCAACAAAACAGAGATTTCAAAGAACAATTCATGGCGAAAAAGAAAATAATCGTATTACCTAAACATTTAGCAATATACATTCGTGTTTCAACAGATAAACAAGCAATTGAAGGCATTTCCGTTGATAATCAATTAGACAAAGGTATGGAAGTCGCTCGGAAACTTGGTTGGACTTACCATATTTATAGCGATGCTGGCTTATCTGGTTCTATAAGTTATTTTGAAAGACCCGCACTTAATAGATTAATGTTAGATATAGAGCAAAACAAAATCGGCGGCTTATATAGCTTTGATATTGATAGATGGAGCCGTGACCCTTCCTATATAGAGCCGCAAATCATTATCACGAAATTTATTGAAAGTAAAATTAAAATCTTCACGAATAGCGGCGAACAGGATTTAGGAAATAGCGGCGTAGCAATGACGATGAGATTAAAAGGTTTTTTCGCCTCATATGAGAGATTGCTAACTAAAGAAAGAGTGATCTCTGCTCTTGAAAAGAGTATGAAAGACGGCAAAAATGCTGGGGGCGGACAATTACAATTATATGGCTATAACAGCGTAAATAAAGCATTAGTAATTAATGAGGAAGAAGCAAATGTGGTTAAAAATGTATATAAGTATTATTTAGAAGGACACGGAACAAAAGTTATTTCTAATTTATTAAATGAGGGAGGCATAAAAACTAAAAGGAATAGCCAGGCTAACGGAAAAATGACTATTAAAAAAGGCTCTAAAAATAAGACAACTGGTGAATACGAAATTATAAAAAGAGTTGTGGATGGCAGTGAATTTCACTGGAGCGATACCACAATTTACAATATGCTAAAAAATACCACCTATATAGGACAAAAGAAATACAAAGATATTATTATTCCTGCGCCAAGAATTATTGACGATCAAACTTTTGGAGCAGTTCAAAATTTGCTTAAAGAGAAAATGAAATTTAAACGGGCGCCATACACTAATGTGGGAAAGCAGGTCAATCATTTTTTGTTAAAAGGTTTAATTAGATGTGCTATGTGCGGTAAGGGTTTTTACGGACATAAGAGAGTTGATTTAAAAGATAAAGCCTATAAATGTTTAAGTCATCGCTATAAAGCCCAGTGGTGCGGGAATAGAGGACTAGACATAGACTATTTAGATAATTTAGTATGGAACTCATTACAAAATATAGGCGAAAGTATAATTAGTAGTATGGAATTAAGAAGTAAGCAGAGTGAAAAAATGTATAAAGCTGAAATGAACCATTATGAAAGCATGGGGGCAGAAGCAAACAAAAATTTAATCAAGCTGGAAAGGAGATATACTGAAGGCGACATTAAGAAACAATCTTATGAAGCATTAGCAAAGGAGTATGAATATGAGATAAAAAAATGGGAAGCAGAGGTAAAGCAAATAAAGAAGACATTTTACCTTATTGAAAATAAGGGTATGATTTTAGATATTGTAAAGCATTTTACCGATGGGATAAAAGAGGTGAAAACATTTGAAGAAAAGCAAAGTTTTATTCGGGGTTTCGTATCGCACATTGCCATTTTAACTTACAGGGACGATAGCCTTGAGAATAAAGATAAACCAATCAAAAAACAAGTAATACTTATACATTACAAATTTGACGAAATCTCCCAATACTATATAAAAGATGAAATTGATATACTATATAAAAATAATTGGCAAAGGATTTGCTCCGAAACTAAACCATTTAGAATGTATGAATATGATAGATTTAGAGATACCAAACCTGTAGATTTTACCAAAAGGATAGAGGTGCCAACGAATGAGTAAAATTAGATTAATGCTCCGAGAGTATTTTTTTTAGACGATCCTTGGTTTGCTTATCAATTTCATATTTATCAATAAGAAATTCAGTAACGCCTGCTTTTCTTTGCTTCCTAAATTCATCTAATAGCAATTGCGTAAATATTTGGTTTTCTATTAATGTAATTTCTTCTACCGACATAATACAAAATTATTAAAAAACTAAACCGAATGAGAAAGAAAGTTAAACTCCTATTGATAACGATAAAATTCTACGTCCCAGCAATCAGCAACAGGTATTCTTGATTGAAAGCCTTTATTATATGAATTACCCACCATAGGATCAGCAGGTAGTAGCAACCATTCTTTGGAATTGTTTGCGTTGATAAATGCTTCTGGATATATGTGCTTTAAAGGGCTTAAATATGTAACAGCATCAATTAGGATAATATGATGCGGAGTAGTTCCATTAATTTGGCAAAGCTGGCACTTGATAAAAGGGGCAATCATAGGAGATAGCATGAACTTTGGGTCAGTCGCAATTTTTCCGTAGTTACATGGGAAAGAGTAAAGATAAATTCCGCTTTCTAATAGGCGACATGAACCGTTATTTATTTGGAAAGTAAAAATATAAGCATCTGCTTTTTCTAATGAGGTTTTCACAAAATTTAGCTTTCTACTTGTTGCTAAATAGGATTTACAAATATTAATATCCGTGGTGAAGGACAAATAAGCAGTGGTATCATAAATAAACTGCTCCAAAGATCCGTTAGGTTTAATATGGCTCTTAATAGTCGTAAGCCATCCATATTTCATATGAGGTTCTGGGTCATCATGGCTATCTACTTGTTTAGTCAATAATCCTTTGGCATAATTTTCAGCTCCCGTCTTTCGTCCTTTTTCATCAGCCCTAAATAGGTTCAGCATACCTAAAATATTAAATGCGGGTAATTTACCTGCCTAACCAAAATTACCACATTTCACATTATAAGAGTGTAGTCCAAATTGTGAAAAATAAATCCTCATTATTTTGTGATTATCCTTGGTTAAACGGCTTTTAACTCCTAATTTTAGGATATAAAGGCACCTAATCAAAATTGTGAATAAAATGAAAGTATTGTATGTTCGTGTTAGTTCGTTGGAGCAAAAGACAGACCGCCAAAGAGTAAATGAAAAAGAATATGATTTGGTTGTAGAGGATAAATGTTCTGGCTCAATACCTTTCTTTGAGAGACAAGGCGGACAAGAAATTCTAATGTATATCAATAAGGGCTTATTGACTTCTTTATCAGTTTGGCAGATAGACAGGTTGGGACGGGATCTCCGTGATATTATAAATACTATTCACTTCTTTAACGAAAAAAGAATATCTATCAACTTCATAAGTCAAGGATTAACTACACTTACAGACGGAAAAGAAAATCCAATATCCAAAATGATGATTTCGATCCTTGGTATCGTTGGGGAAATGGAGAAAGCCCAAATAAAAGAGAGGCAGTTTGAGGGAATTAGAATTGCCAAGTTGAAGGGAGCTTACAAAGGTAGAATTGAGGGCAGCAAAGAAGATATACTAACCTTTCTATCGAAAGAAAAAAATAAGAAAGCTTTAGATTTATTAAAAAAAGGTTATAAGGCGGTTGAGATTTCTAAAATCACTGGCATACATATCAATACAATCACAAAAATTAAGAAACACGGCTTAAATCCTGAATTGAACTAAAGGAAATTGAATTGATTGAAAGGAAAACGTAAAGAACCGTCCAAAATGAGACGGTTCTTTATTTCGATTACATTGGCTGTATTAACATTCAACTTATTTAATCCAATTTGCTACAATTAAAGGCAAACGAGTGAGAACCTCCCGACCGAACAGTATTTCCGATACTACCCCCATATGTAGCATATCAATCATTCTACATAAATACGACCTACCCATATTCCACCAAGTATTATAATCATCAATCATTAAGTAATGCTCCACATCCAGCTTTAAGGATTTTCGCACTTCAATTAATTCTAAACCATCAAGCATTGTTTCATATACGCCGTCAGCAACTCGGCTTCCAAACGTTGTGGTATAGTAGTATTCCTTGATTTCCCAAATTGCTTTGGGATCAACGGTTCCAGGAAAAGTTCCATCAACTCTCCTTGATAGCGTTCTTACTGGAAAACTATCATGTGTGAAGGAAGTAAGTTCTTTAGGATCGAAATTACAATCCAATCCTTTCAAGTGATGTTGAATTAAGGTATTGATAATACAAGTGAAAAAAGCATAGTCTTGCTTTGCGGCTTTTTGTTTATTCATCGGCAAAGGGCAAGTTGGCTTTAACTGTGCCCTCAAATCTTCAAATGTTTTCTTTGCTTCTGCGGCATCCATTAGATTTACCTTAACAAAATTATTTAGAACATCTGCTCGATACTTGAAATAATCAATAAGGACTATACCGAACGGGGTAAGTTGATCGTTTTCACCGATTAGGTTTGTCGTTTTTAGATTTACAGTTTTAAACACATTTCTTATGTCGTGTATAGAATGCTGCTTAATAGTGCCTGTTCCTCTTTCGGTATAATTTGCCTTCTGGCTTATCAACTTAACGTTAGCCCAGAATTCGGGCGGTTGTCCTAAAAATCTTGGATCAGCTATCATTTGCTTAATGAGTTTTCAAATTCAATAATAAATTCTTCAAGTGTAGAACCTAATGCGAGGCATATTGTTCGGAGTTCAATTAAATCAATTCGCCTTTCCCCGCTTTCAATTTTGCTTATAAAAGATTGCGGTTCTCCGATTAGTTCTGCTAAATCGGATTGCCTTATACCAGCACTTATTCTTAACCTGTATAATTGCTGTAGTAAAGCCTTATATTCGAGTTGATAACGACTTTTTTCCACGGGCGGAAAGATAGATCATTATCAACCATATCCCATTTTAGGATTTAAGCACAATACTCACTATGTTTGCCTAATGGAGATAATCACAAGCGTTAAGCCTAAAAAAAAATATGCGGATCATGTTCCGCTTAAATCCCAACTATTAAAATGGATTGGAAGTAAACAGCGTTATGCGGTAGAAATAACAAGCTATTTTCCATCGACCTTCAATCAATACTTTGAGCCCTTTCTTGGAAGTGGCGCTATTTTAGCTACCTTAAATCCAAATAAAGGTTTTGGCTCGGACACATTTTTGCCGTTAATGGAAATCTGGAAAGAACTCTCCGAAAATCCTCAAGGACTAATTGAGTGGTATGCTGAAAGGCGCAACTGTATTGGCGTTGAGAGTAAAGAAGAAGTTTATAAAAGGGTGCTTAAATCATACAATCTAAATCCTAACGGTGCTGATTTTTTATTTTTAACACGAGCTTGTTATGGTGGTATTGTCCGATTTAGAAAATCGGATGGATATATGTCTACTCCATGTGGGGTTCATGTTCCGATACCAGTATCAAGTTTTGAAAAAAGAGTTTACGATTGGGGTAATAGAATTAGGAATGTCGAATTCAATCGCTGTGATTATAAAGAGGCATTTTCCAGAGCAAAATCTGGAGACCTCATTTATTGTGATCCACCATATTCACATAGCCAAAGTATTTTATACGGAGCGCAAGATTTTAAGCTTCAGGATTTGTTTAATGAAATTGATAAAGCGAAATCGAAAAATGTTAAGGTAGCTTTAAGTATTGACGGTCATAAGAAATCAGGCGATGTATTATGTGAATTAGGAATTCCTGAAAGTCTTTTTGAAAAAGAGATTTATATCGAATGCGGTAGGTCGATGTTAAGACGATTTCAACTTGAAGGACAAACTCTTGAAAAAGAACTTGTATCCGACCGTCTTTTGTTAACATACTAATAAGTTCGACACATAAAAAAACCAACCTTCAAGGTTGGTTTTTTTATGTGTCGAATGAAACAAAACTCTACCACCACATATCGGCAGCATCAGCATTTTTTAGTTTATAATCAGCCAATACTTTTTTAGCCTTATCAACTTCAGGCTTATCAACTGCTATTTTACCAGTATAGCCAACTTCATCTTTTACAAAACGAAATCCGCTTACTTTCCCTTCGGTTAAAATGAAGCGGATCCAATGGCGATACCTGTGGTAGGTAGTCTTGAATAAATTAACCATTACCTTTTTCGCTCCTACTTCTACAATCTTCGTTTCTGTCTTTTTAGCCATAATCATTTTATTTAGATGGCTAAAGGACGGAGAAAAAGCCGTTCCACCAAGGATACCATCAGTTCATTTCACATATTTATATGACCGCTGGGTTATGTGATTTCATTCCATGTTGAGAGTTTCAATTCCCGAAATTATTAACACTTCATTGAACTCTTGAAACGGAGTGTATTTATAGCTATCCCACGATTGATTTGGGCTATATGGTCGTAAAATGATATACACATATCGGAAGAGCAATTTTCAGCTTAATTCAGCTTAATATGCTATTAATTTTCCTTTCTCTCATAAGTGCTTTATATCTGTTTTTCATAGCAACAGATAAAATTGCTATCAACGCAAATACTGCTTCGTTTGTATTGCTAAAATCAGCAGGCTTTAAGATGCCGCCGGTATCACCTCCGACTACAATTTTATTTGTGCCTATGTTTATGAAGCCACGGAAATAAATTTCGTCATCGCTTTCACATTCTTCATAGTAATAAGCGGTTAGCATTTGCCCGATCACAGGTTGCCAAAGTTTATCGGTGAATGTGTAGTTTTCAATCCTGCTATTAATTTTATCAAGCTCAATAGCAAAGGTTTCTTCAATGGCTTCCTTAATTTTCTTTATCCTGAATTTTTTCATTCAGTATATATTTTGAGCTTACTATTCTTTTCCTAAATGTGATATAATGACTACGCCATGCGTGCTGCGCTCGCAGCTTTCGCTTGTAAAGTCAATTAACATTAATTTTATAGTTATAGCTATTGTTGCTTAAAAAATAATTCTTCCTGCCCTGCTTAACCATATAGCCTCTATATTTTTCTTTATCATTTCGCATGGTTATGTCTTCCATGGCTATATTCACGCTACTTGAAAATGTTTGGCGTAGATACTTCATTATGTTTTCTTCAGTCAATGAAGTATTTATAACTATGTGCGAGTGAACTTCACAATTGGTTGGGAGATGCTTACCAATTGAGACTAATTCGGGATACTCAATGACGAACAAATAATTTGTATGCTCCATAGTATCCTTATAGTCGTTTTTTATAGTATTGAATAGCCTGTTAGTTATCACATGGTTTAAATCTTTCTCATGCTTACAACCTGTATTAGTTATTGTAATAGATAAGATTGAATTGCGATCAGTCGCAAAATTCTTTTGTTGAATAAGATAGCAAAAGGCATCTTGTATATCGTTAATCACTAATTCGGTTGCCTTACTTTCCCTGCTCTTTTTATATAGTTTCATGTTGTAGTATTGGTATTATTCAACCATCTGGGCCATGAAGCCCAGTAGGTTGATTTAAAATAATAAGTGTTTGCTGCTATTGCCGTGAATTCGCTTTTATTCCAGAGTGCGATAACTCATAATTTAATGGCTGTTATTTCCTTACCTCGTCATTTCTATCATAATCTTGATCTCCAAAATTCGTAGTTGATATTGTATTCGTTTCTTGCCCTTCGGGTCATACTCCAAAATCAACTTTTTTCGCATGGCGTAAATCTGTTTTCTTAAACAGATTATTTTTTGTGGATCATAACTCATCCTTATTCTTATTTTTATATGCTGTTGCGGCTATCTTGCGGGCATCAGTTATTGTTTTTTGCTTCACTATAAAAATGATAAAATCTACCAGAGCATTTTGCGTATATAAATGCCTGTTTTTATACTTGATATATTCATCAGGCGTAAAGCCATATTTTTTTATTACCCTTTTCAAATACGATGGGTGAAAATGGAGTAAATCCATTATCATATTAAAGTCGTAATAAACCTCGTTGTTAGTGTTAATGTATGTTATCATAGTCCTTCATTATTTCTTCAAACTCAATTTTCATCAAATCCATCCATGAGCTGCCTGTTGGTTTGTTCTCGTTTATTGCTTTGTCCGCTGTTGTTAGCTTCTTTGTTTCTTCAATCAGGTGATTTTTTACAAAATCCCTGAAATTGGTTTCTACATAAGTCATATAATTTCCTTTGTTTGTATTCGGTAATCCGATTTAGATTATATATTATTTTTCTCGGCTTTCCTGCCGACTTTTTTTACATGAAAACGCCCCGCTGATTGCTATAATCAGCGGGGCGTTTATTTGTTATAGGCTATTAGGCTGCCTGAACGATCTCGGCTTCGTTAAACTTACCCTTGAACGGGTGTTCCATCCTTCTACAGATCGCGTCAAGCTTGATTAATTCGTCTATTGAGTGTTCCTGTTTTTCAGCAAACTTCACAGCAAATGCCTTTTCAAACTCGGCTTTCTTAATATCTTCTGCTTGCCTGTAGGCATTACGAAATGGTTTCACCAGGGACCTTATTATCAGTGTTCCGTCCGCGTTGAATAACCTCGGCGTTCCATCCTCATTAAATAACCTCGGCGTTCCATCTACATTAAAGAGGTCAGCCGTGAGCGTTGAATTACTCGTTGGCTTCAGCGCATCTAATAAGTCTGCTCTTGTTGCTTGTGAGGTCAGCAATACCTTAATAAACCTCGCTATAATTGCGTTGTCTTCTGCTTCTTCCCTTAATACAAGGTGGCCCTTCAATATCCTACCAATACAGGTATGCTTGATAGTGTCTGTGCCTTTTCTGTTTAAGGTTGTCTTGCCGTTGGTTGGGAGTGTGTGTTTCATAAATAAGCCATTGTTTAAAGGCATTGTAAAAGTAGGTTTTCTTTTGTTAACACATTTATAAAATCGTAATGAAACAACTTTACAGCAACCTACTTTTTTTAACTCATTGATAATCAGCACTGAAACAACTTTAACCCGACATCGCTCACAGTATGATGCGGACTCCGGAATGGCCGTTGCGATACCAGCGAAGTATTGCCGGGCAGCTTTCCCGCCACCGAGTGTATCTTGGTAGTTTCAAGCGCCTCATGCAGAGTGAGGGGTGGCAATATGGTAGGGAGCCGCTTTGCCAGCATGGTCTTACCCGCTCCAGGCGGGCCTATCAGTATAGCATTATGGCCTCCGGCAGCAGCAATCTCAAGGGCCCGCTTCACATTCTCCTGGCCCTTAACATCATTAAAATCTATCTCAAAATGGCTCTGAGAATCAAAAAACTCCTCCCTTGTATTCACCTTAAGTGGCTTAAGGTCACTCACCCCATTAAAAAAATCAACTACCTCTTTTATATGCTCCACCCCATACACATCCAGGTTGTTCACCAGAGCAGCCTCGCGGGCATTTTCCTTTGGCACTATCAGCCCCTTGAATTTCTCTAGCCTCGACTGAATGGCTATAGGCAATGCGCCCTTAATAGGCCGTATAGATCCATCAAGGGAGAGCTCGCCCATCATCACATATTCATGAAGTTGCTCTGCAGGTAATTGGTTGGTCGCAGCAAGAAACCCGATAGCTATCGGCAGATCGTAAGCAGCGCCGGCCTTCTTGATGTCAGCAGGGGCCATGTTCACTACCATTTTGGCCCGCGGTCTTTCAAACCCCGTATTCAGCATTGCCGAAAGTACCCTGTCTGTGCTTTCTTTCACCGCATTATCAGGCAATCCCACTATAAAATACCCCAATGGCCCGCCTGGCGTATCTACCTCTATTGTTATGGTAATTGCATCTACTCCATATACCGCACTGCCAAATAATTTTACGAGCATAACTGATTTAACCCTGATAATTTAATCAAATGTAAGCATAACGAGAAAGCCGATAGTTGCGCTTAACAATTTACGATAAAATATATTTCAAAATATTCCTAACCTTTTTTCTTTTTTATACGCCTATATAGTTAGAAGGCAATGAAAAATTGCTGAAAACCATAAACCCACAAACTATTACTCTATCATTAACCGGACCCTGTAATTATTATTTTGAGTGCTATAAACCCAGCCCCTATCCCTACCTATTACCCTCCTCATGTGCAACTACCTATAAGCCCCGGATTCCGGGGCTTCCCTTTTTATAGCTTTTTACTGAATGATATCCCCGATATAAAGAACCCCGACTGTTTATGGGCCTTAATACTCAGTTCATTACCCGCCCATGTATCCGATACCACCTGATCACATTCCTTCTCAATAAACCAGTCTTCCAGTTCATCATATAGCTCAAGCCCTATCCCTGATCCCCGAAATTCCTGCTCTACAAACCAATCCTCAATTCTGCCAACAATACCATTTACCAGGTCTGGCTCAACTAATATACTCCCTATTATAAAACCGATGATTTCTCCCGATGCTACAGCCAGCAATACTTTCCAGGTATCATCATGCCTGCTTGCTATATACCTGACATAAGTTTTGTATGCACCTTCTATATCCTTTTCAGCCCTCAGTTCCTTTATTTGTTCAGAGGCGTTTTCAGAGAAATAATCCCTTTGCAGTAATAAAAGCAATCGGAGCAGATCCTGAGCATAATCTTTACTGTACCCGATTACTGACACATCCAGAGTTTGAGCAGACATTGTTTCAATATTAATCCTTAGAATAAGTTATTCATTACCATCTTCCCGTTTAAAACCAATCCGTTTCCTGTTTTCCTGTTCTGATTGCAATTTATCCTTTTTTATCAAAAAATTCAGCGCCTGGTATACGTCTCCGAACTGTTTATCATACTTAATTTCCAGTTCGTTCAGTTTCTCAGTAAGGTCTTTATGACTTATTGCATACTGCCTCATAAATACAAACGCCCGCATTATAGCTATATTTACATTTATAGCTATTTCGCTTTTCAATATGCCACTGAGCATTGCTACGCCTTGTTCAGTAAAGGCATAGGGTAGTGCTGAAACATTGCGTTTCATTTGAGATGCGGTCGCATTTTGCGACTGAATAATTTGATCTCCATCCGATGCGGTCGCATTTTGCGACCGGATAAGGTTCCATTCTTGTTGTGTTAGTTGGAACATAAAATCATATGGGAAACGAGTAATGTTTCGTTTAACTTGTTCGTTTAACCGTTTTGTCTGAACTTCATATAGTTCAGCCAGATCAAAGTCCAGCATAATTTTCTGGCCTCCTATTTCATATATCTTTTGCTGGATTAGCAGAAGTTCCATTGATTCAATTTTTTCAATGATAATTCAACTCATCACAAAATGTGATGAGTCTACAACTCAATACATATATTCTTAGGTTCCGTAAAAAACCGCAACGCATCCCATCCCCCTTCGCGTCCCACACCACTGTTTTTAAAACCACCAAAAGGAGTCCGTAGATCGCGCAGCAGCCAGCAGTTAATCCAGATGATCCCACTTTTAACCTGGGCAGCAACACGGTTGGCCCTGCTCACATCCTGTGTCCATATGGTGGCGCTGAGGCCGTAATCGCTGGTATTTGCAAGCTGCAATGCTTCATCTTCATTTTTAAATGACATCAGGGTAACAACCGGCCCGAATATTTCTTCCATATTGGTCCGGCAATGAGGGCCAAGACCTTCTATTACAGTAGGCTCTATAAACAGGCCATTGGCGCATCTGCCATCTATTGTTACTGCATTACCTCCTGTCAGAACCGTTCCACCTTCTTCCTTAGCCAGAGCTATACAACTAAGCACTTTATCAAAATGCATCCTGCTTACCACTGCTCCCTGCCTGCTGTTGTCATCCAGCGGGTCGCCAATGGTAAGCTTCTTAACTCTAGCTGCAAATTCGTGTTTAAATTTTTCATAGATACTTTCCTCCACAAGTATGCGGCTTCCGCAAAGGCATATCTGGCCTTGGTTGCTGAAAGATGACTGGAGCGTTGTGCGCATCATCTTATCCCAGTCGCAATCTGCAAAGATGATATTGGGGTTCTTGCCACCCAGCTCCAGCGACAGTTTTTTGAACATTGGTGCAGCAACTGCAGCAATCTCCCTGCCTGCCCTTGTACTGCCGGTAAATGATATCGCCTTTATTTCGGGATGTGCTACAATTGCCGATCCGCAACCAGGTCCGGTGCCATGCACAATGTTAAGCACGCCATCAGGCAGGCCAGCCTCTATACATATCAGGCTCAGCAGGTATGCGGTCATGGGTGTTACCTCACTGGGCTTTGCTACCACGCAATTTCCTGCTGCAAGAGCCGGAGCGATCTTCCATGTGAAAAGATACAATGGCAGGTTCCATGGCGATATGCAACCTACTACCCCTATGGGTTGTCTAAGGGTATAGTTAATCGCCTTATCTTCCATATTATGGCTTTCTGTGCTGAAGTGCATAATGCCAGTAGCAAAGAACCTGAAGTTGCTCGATGCCCTCGGTATGTCCACACGTTTGCTTAGCCATAATGGCTTACCATTATCATTGGTTTCAGCCAGTGCCAGTGCATCCAGGTTGTCATCAATCAGTTGGGCAATGCGGTTTAGAATTTTAAATCGCTCCTCTGCCGGAGTGGTACTCCACATCGGAAATGCAGCTCTCGCAGCCCCTATTGCTTCTTCTACATCCCTTATATCGCTATCAGGTGTGGCACTGTAAACCTCACCCGTAGCCGGGTTAATGTTATCTATGTATTTACCGTTTATCGGTATCTGAAGTGAGCCTGCAATATAATTGGCTATATGGTCGGGAGCTGAAAGATTCATAAGAGCAAAAGTAAAACATCTCTGATATTAAATTTTCATTTCCCTTTACAGAAACTCTTGTTAACATAAACCTTATGCCCCTTGGCGCTTAAATAATAGCAACCGCCTTTCGGCCCTTTATGATAAATGCGTTTAAATGGTGGCGGTGCATTTACCCCTCCTTTATATTTTGGTCCCGGAAAATCAGCCCAGTTGAGTTTGTTTGGGTTGTGAGCATAGTCTCCGGCACCAGGTATCAATTTCACAATGGATGCACGCAAATCAAGTGCAGTATCATCAACTGGTTCTTTGATTTTATCCCGTTCGGTAACTACATATCTCTTTTCAACCCATCCGCTTATATAATGATGATATTTTCTTTCATCCCAATAATTTAAAGCCACCTCGTAAAACTTAGCTTTTATCTTTTCATTGTTTTTATACCCATCTTCATATTTTTCCAGTTTCAGCTTGCATGGAGTATGGAGAATTGCCAGTACCAGATAAGCATTTTCAGGCCTGTCTCTGAGAATAAGGCTATCGGTATCTACATAAACAAACGCCTGACCAATTGCAGGTATATACCAAAGACATAGTGACAATAAACCAAGTAATTTGGCAATTGTCAGCAGGTATCTGGAATACTGGTTCTGCATCCATCAGTATTTTCAAGTAAATATATAACTCTGTTTCGGCAAACAGGTTTAAGTATTGAATCCTATATAACCACTACCTCATAAAAATTATCCGCCACATAATATTTCTGAGCCAGTAACTGTAGTTCTTTTGCGGTAATGGTTTTATAAATGTTTATGTTGTTATAAAAATAGTCTTCAGTAAAGCCATTAAGAATGAGCGTGCGCCAGCGCTGAAGAATGGAGAACGGACCATCCAGGTCACCCAAAAGGTTACCGAGCAGGAAGTTCTTCACAAGCAGCAATTCTTCATCAGAAGCTACTTCATTGCAAAGCACGTTCATTTCATGATAGATCTCCTTAATTGCCGCATCCACAACATCCCTGCCGGTTTCAGTTTGGATAACCAATGAACCCCCATTTATCTCAGGAGTAATGCCACTGTAAATGCCATAGGTATAGCCCTTGTCTTCACGTATGTTGCTCATAAGCCGCGAACCGAAATATCCGCCAAACAATGTATTCAACACAAACATGGGTGTATAATCGGGATGATGGCGATTGGGAAACATTCGGCCTATACGTATAGCGCCTTGCACACCATTTGGGTCGTTTGCAAATTTATGAATGCGGGATGTTATTTGCGGTGTTGTAAAGCTTTGAGGCTCACGTATTGTTTTTTGCAAAGACAATTTGCCAAATATATCATTTACATAGTTAACTTCCTGCTCACCTATTTTACCAGCCATAAATATCTTTGCATCAGCAAGGTTATAAGAAGCTTTATAAAACTTTATCAGCTCATCCCTTGTCACTGATTCTATATTTTCCTTCTTTGAATACCGGCCGTAAGGATGGGTTTCTCCGAATAAAAGAGCATCGATCTTTTGGTTCGCTACAAACTCGCACTGACGCAGGTTTACCATCAGTTTCTGTATCGCATTCTGTTTATGAATAGCTATTTCTTCTTCAGGGAAACTGGCATCAGTTATAATTTCATAAATCATGGGAAGTAATGATGGCAGGTGTCTGGTAAGTGCGTATAACGTAATTGTGGCGTAATCATTACCAGCTGTCGTTTTCAGTTGTGCGCCATAAAACTCCATGGCTTCACTTATCTGCACCGCCGTATATTTTGAAGTGCCGTTCTTCAGCAACCCTGCCGTTGCTTGAGCCACCGATGGCCTTTGTTCAAACCACAATCCGGCAGGGAAAATCCAATCTATCTGCACAAGGTCCTGCACACCTGCATCCAGCCACCACAACGGAATTCCGTTATCAAGCGGCCGGTTATTGATTGGTGGTAATTTAAAATCAAACTCTATTGCGTCATGTATTACCGGGGGCGATTTGCGATCTAACACCATTGTATTTTTAAATAAAATTATATTATTAAAATTATGTTATTATTCAGCCAATGTATTTATTCTTTAAAAAACAATGCTTTCAATTCCCCTGCTTCCTCTGTTTTCATTTTACCGGCAAGGATCAGGCGCAACTGCCTGCGGCGAAGAGCACCTTCATACATTTTCTTTTCTGCCTCTGTTTCCGGAACAAGCTCAGGCACTGATCTTGGCTTGCCATTGGGGTCAAGTGCAACAAAGGTAAGATAAGCTTCGTTGGAGAGATATTTGTATTGTGCCGAGAGGTCTTCGCCCCATACCCGCAGATATACTTCCATTGAGGTTTTGAATGACCTTGTCAGCTTCGACTCTATAGTAAGCAGGTTACCCAGTTTCACCGGTTGTGCAAAAGATACATTATCTACTGATACTGTTACTACCGGACAGTTGCAGTGTTTCTGGGAAGAGATAGCTGCTGCAATATCCATCCAGTGCATAAGCTTGCCACCCATAAGATTGCCTAAAGTGTTGGTGTCATTAGGCAGTACGAGTTCTGACATGATAACGAAACTTTCCTGTGGTTTTTTTGTTGGCATCGTGTGGTTTTGATATTCTGCCGGCAAAAATAAACTTAAATCAGCCGATTATTTTAAAAACTCATTATAGGCCATTACCTCGTAAGGATGAGTAGTATCTGTAATGAAATATTCAGTATTCAGTGTATGTGTTGGGATTGTGCCAAAGCCTGTATTAAACCTGTCTGGTTTTAATGCACTTAGTGTTGAACTGTCGTCCGGATTTACAAATGAAAATACAAGCTGCGGATTATCTCCATCCATAACAGATCTGAACAGGCTTTCATAAGGCGCTCCCCAGTTAAGCAGGTATTTTTTGCTGATACCTGCTGTATTATCATATAAAACGAGTTTGGTAATATTCTTTTTTCTCATTTGGGCCAGAACCTGTTCCTGGAATTGTATACGCCATTTAAATACCGGTGCCTCCTCAACTATATAAATCAACCGGATCAAAAAGAATATAATCACAATAACAGACGCAACAGAAGTCTTCAAAGCAGGTAAGAACGAGAATACAAATGGTGTGGCAATAATTATTCCCAGGCACTGCCATTCACTCTCTATATGAAACAACTGTAATTTTCCATCTTCATCCTCTGCATAAGTAAGCCCCATTATTATAAAATACCCGATAACAGATACGACCACCCAGGCGGCCTTTATCCATTGCCTCGTATATATAAGGCTGGCAATACCTGATACAAATACAATAATTGCGGGCCAGTAACAGTTAAGGCACCTTTGCAAAAACACAGTTACAACCGGTCTCGAAAAAGATTGATAAACATCCTTAAACGAAAAGTGCGTAACCCCATGCAAATGAACACTGTCCCACGACGGATGATAGACACTAAAAACATACTTTGCAGCTATCACCGCAAGAATAATACCTGCCGGAATTAAGGACTGCCTTTTACTGAATGGCCAGTACCTGTTATCCAGCCACAGATAAACGAACAGAAATACCAGTGGTATAATGACGATAAAGTGGGTGAATACAGTTAGAAAAGCCAGTAAACAAAAACACAACATTAGCCAAACATTTTTAATCAATCTGTCGCCATAATACAGCATAGCCCCTAACAGTAAAAACATCCACGCCACAGCCTGATGAATCTCATTGTTGATCCAGAAATAGGATTGACTGACGAATAAAAAATAATAAAACGCCATCAGAACAGCCAGGCTGTATTGCCTGAACCTGTATACAAGGACAGCCCCGGCAACGAAATAAAACAAATTGAAACTGACCCCATACCCCACAATCAAAGCCTTAACCGGCGGATGCAACAATTGCCCCAAATAGGGTACCAGCTGCGTTATAAATGAACCATACCTGTGCTCCTGTATAGAAAAGGAATGATAGTTGAGAATATTGAACAGAATATAGGCGGTATCGGCAAAAAGTACACGCTCCTTAATAAAAACGAATGCGCCAATCAGTAAAACCAAAAGAGCCGCCAGCGCAATTTTTGCAACATTTTTTAATGGCTGACCACCTCCGTTCATAGCAGTATACAGTTTAAATTAGAGGAGCAAGGTACAAAGATTCAAAAGCTCCTTGTACTGATCATTTCATTAGATCAACCAGTGTTGAAAATACCTGGCAACCTTTGACATACATCTGCAGATTGTAAATTCCTGGAGCAACTGAAGCAGGTATATCAAGTTTTGCGGTTTGTACATTGACAGGGATTATACCTGTAAGCACTTTCTGGCCATCCATACCAGTCAGTTCATATGCAGCGGTTCCGGTGCAGGCAGGCATTTCTAAATAAAGAGAATTGCCACATATCGGATTCGGATAAGCTTTCCATTTTGATTCAATTCCGGTTACCGGAACCCCAACATTCGACAGGCGCTGAACATGCGTTGTAGCCTTATAGGGCTGTGTATAGCTCGCATCCCTGAACTCCACCTCTGCAAGCGGTGTAACCTCAGACTGCCGGTAAAAATTTTGTTCATATACAGTGTCTTTCTGGCCTTGCGTTACACTGAAAATATCTGCGAAGGTACTTGATGGAAGGCCATTAAGAAAAAAGCTATCAATATGCATAGTCATAGTTTGAACTTGTAAAACATCCAGAAAAGCGGATGAACTTCCAGTAGCGTCCTTAACACTCATTTTGCCCCAACCAATTACAGAATCTTTTTCATAAGTATACTTTCTGATGAATCCTGGTGTTAAAGTATCTCCTAACAAGAGATAGGTTAAATAAATATTCAAATCAGAGTGAAAGAAGGAATACCAAGTAGAACTATTTGTTGATGGAAAAATAATTTTGGTTCTTGGTTCTGTGTAAAGCATATTTTGATTTGCTATTATGAAACTATCTGTTAAGCCCGTTGTGATTGAATGTATACTATATGAAATTCTTGATATAGTTATACCAAATTCCAATAAGCCGCTATTTGTTATAGATGATTCAACATTCCCTTGATAATTAAATCCTGCAAAATTATATTGAGTACTATCTGCAAACTGATAGGGAGATGAAGCAGGGATGCGACAGGCAAAAAGGACCGGAGTGGAATCGGTAATAATGCTCAGGTCCCAGGTGCCACCAGCCATTGGTGCAAAGGATGGAAAAGCAGAGAAATAAGTTGTAACCTTAAGGCTATCTGTGCCGATCTCTGTTTCAGGGTAGCTCATACTGTCCAGGCTGATCTGTGCAATCAGGCTATGTGCCAGCAGCAATAAAAAACCAAGGAGCATAATACTATTCTTCATGGAAATTGATTTTCAACAAATATATTTAATTTCATTAAAACAAGATAGGGAGATTTAAATTAATTATTGCAATTAAAGTAAAGTGTCCCACACCTGTAAAGGGCGTGGGACACTCAAGGGCAATTGTTTATCTTTTAATTCTTTATTTGCTCAGGTGCATACTCCGTTCTTTGTATAGTTGCCGGAACCATGGGTCACGCAGGTTTTTTATAAACCGTATGGCTTCGCCGGTACTTTTCATTTCCGGACCAAGCTCTTTATTTACATTAGGGAATTTATTGAAACTGAATACCGGTTCTTTCACTGCAAATCCATCAAGTTTTTTCTCTATTTTCAGGTCTTTCAGCTTCATTTCACCCAGCATCACTTTAGTTGCTATATTGAGGTAGGGTATTCCATATGCTTTTGCAATAAAAGGGGTAGTGCGACTTGCCCTCGGATTGGCTTCTATTACAAATACTTTGCCGTTTTTAATGGCAAACTGAATGTTGATCAGCCCTCTGATATTCAGCCTCAGGGCTATTTTGGTGGCAATATCAGCCATCTCATCTACCACCAGCGGTGCCAGGTTGAATACGGGCAGCAGGGCGTGGCTGTCGCCGCTGTGTATTCCTGCCGGCTCTATATGCTCCATAATACCCATTATATGCACCTTCTCTCCATCGCAAATAGCATCTATTTCCGCTTCCTGGCAGCGGTCCAGGAAATGATCTATCAGTATTTTGTTTCCCGGCAGGTGTTTCAGCAGGCTCACCACGCTTTTCTCCAGCTCTTCGTCATTAATCACAATCCGCATACGTTGTCCGCCCAGCACATAACTGGGCCGCACCAGTACGGGGTAGCCCACTTCTTTGGCCACCTCTATTGCCTCATCTGTAGTATAGGCAGTGCCATAATTCGGGTAGGGTATACCTAGTTCCTTCAGCGTATCCGAAAACCTTCCACGGTCTTCGGCAATATCCATATCATCAAATGAAGTGCCTATAATTTTTATTCCTTTTTCATGCAATCGCTTAGCCAGTTTCAGCGCAGTCTGTCCGCCCAGCTGAACGATAACACCATCGGGTTGCTCATGCTCAATGATCTCCCATAAGTGCTCCCAGTAAACAGGTTCGAAATACAATTTATCGGCAATATCGAAATCGGTAGATACAGTTTCGGGGTTACAGTTCACCATTATCGACTCATAGCCACATTCTCTGATTGCCAGCAGGCCATGGGTGCAGCAATAGTCGAACTCAATGCCCTGGCCTATACGATTAGGGCCCGATCCGAGTACTATTATTTTCTTCTTGCCCGTTAATTTACTTTCATTCACGGCCACTCCTGATCCTCCCGGTGAAGCTAATGGGGCATTTTCAAAAGTACTGTAGTAATAAGGAGTTTTAGCTTCAAACTCTGCGCTGCAGGTATCCACCATCTTATATACACGGGTTATCCCCAGTGCTTTCCGGTGTTCATATACCTCCTCACCGGTGCAGTCTTTTACCAGTTCGGCTATTTGTTCATCCCCGAAACCCATTTGTTTTGCCTTACTCAGTAAGTCGACAGGCAGTTTTTCGAGATGCTTGTATTTCTTTATTTCCGTTTCAAGGTTTACAATATCCTGTATCTGGTACAGAAACCAGCGGTCTATCTGCGTAAGTTCCCTTATTGTTTTTATAGAAACACCGGCAGCCATGGCTTCCTTTATACGGAATATCCGGTCCCAGGTTGGCCGCTTCAGTGAATTGATCAGTTCTTCGGGCCTCATGCGGCTTGTACTTATGAACGACAAGCCGGTGGCATTGTTTTCCAGGCTCTGGCAGGCTTTCTGCAATGCCTCGGTAAATGTACGGCCTATGGCCATCACCTCGCCTACCGATTTCATCTGCAAGCCCAGGGTATCATCTGCACCCTTGAATTTATCAAAATTCCACCGCGGCATTTTTACAATCACATAGTCCAGTGCAGGTTCAAAATAAGCCGAAGTAGTCTGAGTGATCTGGTTTTTCAGTTCATCAAGATAATACCCAACTGCCAGCTTAGCGGCAATTTTTGCTATAGGATAACCGGTGGCTTTTGATGCCAGGGCCGATGAGCGGCTCACACGCGGGTTAATCTCTATGGCAATGATTTCTTCTGTATCTGGGTTCAGGGCAAATTGCACATTACAGCCACCGGCAAAATTGCCCAGGTCGCGCATCATTTTTATTGCTGTATTACGCATCAGCTGAAATGCAGTGTCGCTGAGGGTCATAGCAGGTGCCACAGTAATACTGTCGCCGGTATGTATGCCCATGGGGTCAAAATTCTCAACAGTACATATGATAACCACATTATCATTCTGGTCCCGCAGCAGCTCCAGTTCAAATTCTTTCCATCCCAGCATCGCTTTTTCTACCAGCACCTCGTGCATAGGCGAAGCCGACAGGCCACGCTCCAGGGCTCCATCCAGCTCATCCTTGTGCATTACAATACCTCCGCCTGTTCCGCCCAGGGTATAGGAAGGCCTGATTACGATAGGCAAACCTATTGTTTGGGCAAATTCTTTACCTTCCAGCAGGGAGTTGGCGGTTCTTGCCTGAGCCACGGGTACACCCAGCTCAATCATCCATTTCCTGAACAACTCGCGGTCTTCAGCCTTATCAATTGCTTTAATATCAACACCAATAAGCCGGATATTAAACCGTTCCCATATGCCCAGTTCCTCTGCTTCTTTGGCAAGGTTTAGCGCAGTTTGTCCTCCCATGGTTGGCAAAACGGCATCAATCTCATTTTCTTCCAGTATCTGCTCAATACTCTCCACCGTAAGTGGCAGCAGGTAAACCCTGTCGGCCATAATAGGATCCGTCATTATGGTTGCCGGATTGGAATTGATAAGGATTACCTTAATGCCTTCTTCCCTGAGGCTTCGGGCTGCCTGCGAGCCTGAATAGTCGAATTCGCATGCCTGGCCTATGATAATGGGCCCTGAACCGATAATGAGTACACTTTTAATTGAAAGATCGCGCGGCATTATATATATAAATTCAAAAGTAAAAAACTAAAGTTATAAACCAGGAGCAAAAGAATGATAAGGCTCTGTATTCGGGGTGCAAAAGTAGGTAAAAATGAAATGCATCACCTGTTAAATCATTGCATCTACCTTTCGGGCTTGTTGTTTTTAGTTACAAATTTATGTTACAATAAAATTAATATTTTATATTTCTGTCTAATTAACAAAGTTTACTCAATTTAATTGCCAAATTAATGCCCGGCAGTATAAATTATGCTGCGGGGATGATAAATTCCATAATTTTGCCGTTGCCGGATAAATCCGTCTGAAACTCTACTACTTTTTTCGCACTTTTGCGATTATTATTAAATTACCCCCAGAATGAGTTTTTTAGGTTTTTTTAAATTTCTTACACAGGAAATCGCAATAGATCTTGGCACTGCCAATACACTGATTATACACAACGACCAGGTGGTGGTTGATGAACCATCCATTGTAGCTATAGACCGCACTACTAATAAAATTGTAGCCGTAGGGAAGAAGGCAATGATGATGCACGAAAAAACGCATGATAACCTGAAAACCATCAGGCCGCTGAGAGATGGCGTAATAGCCGATTTTAATGCTGCTGAAGGAATGCTCAGGGAAATGATCAAACTCGTTTATCCCAAGAAACCAATGTTCCCGCCCAGCTGGCGTATGGTTATCTGTATACCCTCAAGCATCACCGAAGTGGAGAAGCGCGCTGTGCGCGACTCGGCTGAGCAGGCCGGCGCCAAAGAAGTATATATGATACACGAACCTATGGCTGCAGCGCTGGGTATAGGCATAGATGTGGAGGAGCCAACAGGCAATATGATCATAGATATCGGTGGCGGAACAACAGGTATTTCGGTTATAGCCCTTGCAGGTATTGTTTGCGATCAGTCTATTCGCATAGCTGGCGATGAATTTACCACCGATATAATGGAAACCATGCGCCGCTACCACAGCCTTATGATAGGTGAGCGCACTGCCGAGCAGATAAAAATACACGTAGGCTCAGCGCTGAAGGAACTGGATAACCCACCCGATGATATTGCGGTTAACGGGCGCGACCTGGTAACCGGTATCCCCAAGCAGATAATGGTAACCTACCAGGAAGTGGCTGAAGCGCTCGATAAATCTATCTTCAAAATAGAAGAAGCTATTCTGAAAGCGCTGGAGAGTACACCACCTGAACTGGCGGCTGATATTTACCGCCGGGGCCTGTACCTTACCGGTGGCGGGGCATTGCTGCGCGGGCTGGACAAGCGGATATCGCACAAAATAAAATTGCCGGTACACGTGGCCGATGATCCGCTGCGCGCTGTGGTGAGGGGCACAGGTATGGCTTTGAAAAATATTGCGCGAATGCCGTTTCTGATGAAGTAAAACCCCAGGCCCCTAAAGGGGAGTACTTACGCTTGAAACATCAACTTTAGTACCTTCCCTGATCTCCGTTTTTGTAACTTAATTTATTATTGTTATTAATTGGGAATTGGTAAAATAGTTATGTAGCTCAATGATTATTATATTACGGGGTGAATTCTTAATTTCATAAATACAGTGCGCAATTTTATTTTTTTCATACGCCGATTTTTTAATCTCCTGCTTTTTCTGGCGTTGGAAATTGTCTGCTTCGTACTGATTGAGCGTACCAATACTTTGCAGGGCAATGACCTGATCAGCTCTGCCAATGCCGCTGCGGGGCTTATTTACAAAAAGCAGAATGATGTGGTTTACTATTTCGGGCTGAGGAAAATGAACGACAGCCTGCTGAGTGAAAACGCTCTGCTGCGCAAAAAAGTAGACCTTGCCTATAGTATTGATACACTTAAAGACAGTTTGGTGCATATCCGGATTGCACAGGCTGATACAGCAATCCATGTGGTTAAATATGCCGACTATCTTTACATGACAGCAAGGGTAATCAATAATTCCGTCAATGCAAGCGATAATTATATCACCATAAACCGCGGATCGGCGGATGGCATCATCAAAGGTATGGCTGTGATATCAGGTACCGGCGTTGTGGGCAGGGTAGAGCATGTATCCAGGCATTTTTCCAGTGCGCTGTCTGTATTAAGTACCAAACTGAAGATAAATGCCAAGCTGAAGGGAGGCACCAACGGATTTGTGATATGGGATGAGAAAAGCCCGGACATACTGGCAATGACCGAGGTAAGGGACTATGTTCCGATAAAGAAAGGCGATTCTGTATTTACCAACAATTACTCCCTTTATTTTCCGCCCGATGTGCTGATAGGAACAGTGATAAAAGCAGAGAAGGAAAAGAAAAAGGGCACGCTGATGATCTACCTGCTGTCGTCGACCAATTTTCATAATCTGCAGTATGTATATGTAATAGGCAATACAATGGCTGATGAGAAGAAACAACTGGAAGACTCAACGATGAAGAAATAAAGGCCTCACCCCGGCCCTCTCCAAAGGAGAGGGTGTGGTTAAAGAGTAAAAAATGAACGTTTATATAAAAAATATTTTACGCTTCTTTGTCATTATCCTGCTGCAGGTGCTGATCCTAAACAAGATCACACTGCGCTGGTGGAGTGAGCCTTCGGGCTTCCCGGTCTTTATTCCTTATGTTTACCCATTGTTTATCCTGCTGCTGCCTTTCGAAACCCCTGTCTGGGCATTACTGATCCTTGGTTTTATTCTGGGTTCAACTGTTGATGTTTTTATGAATACTGCAGGTATGCATGCCTGTGCTACATTGCTCATTGCCTATCTGCGCACCAATGTGCTCAGTGCACTGCTGCCCCGCAATTTATCCGAATATGCAGGTCAGCATCCTAACATTAAAACCATGGGCTGGATGCCCTTCCTGGTCTACAGCGCCTTCCTCATTATTATTCATCATTTTGTTTATTTCACAATAGAGTTGTGGAACTTCTCCAACTTTGGCTTTTTGCTTCTTAAAGTGGTTGCATCTGCTTTAACTTCTATGTTGTTTATTATAGTTTACCTTTTGCTCTTTACCCGGCAGGGGACGACAAGGATATAAGTTTGTTTAATCAAGAGGTATTGTAGTGTTAAATTCTACAGCATATCCTCCAATAGATATATCAGGTCTAATCCAGTTTATTAATAATTGACCAGATGATGACACAGCACAATTTATAAGCTTAATCCAAGCAATACCAAGGTCATCTTTAATTAAACTAGAAATAAAATACTGAGCTGTAAAATAGGCGTTATTATTTGGTATATACCCGGCAGGCAATGTCCCCATATCGTAAAACAAAGCCGATGGCGATGCTCCAAAATTTTGTGCATTTCCGGCTGTCAGCTGGCCTCTTATTTGCAGTGTATTGGCCATCAGGTCTTTCTTATAATAAATCGTTCCGGTTACACCCCCGCTCAATATCGGCGTACTCACAGCAAGTGAGCTCCAGGCCGCTTCCCTTCCATTCTGTCCAAACACAAGTTGGAATGGCTGCAGCGTTGATAAAGGAAACTGGGTAGCTGATGTGGCGCTGGGCCCCAGGGTTATGGTTGCAGTGGCATTAAGAATAGCGCCATAGCTGCTGCCATCGTTGTAAGTAAGGCTGGTAGCCGATGGCGTTATGGTAACCAATACCACATCACCAATAGGAATAATGGAATAAGATCCGGATACAAACTGCACCATTGCCCCGTTGTAGAAAAACCAGCCGTTGGCTATAATGGTAGTTCCACCCATTAGGTTAGTGCCCATTCCACTTATTAATACAGGTCCGCTCCCTCCCATAAGTGCCAGTGCATTGATACATTCAGTATAGGCCTGCTGCAGGTAATCCAGTTCATCCTGTGTGAGCGGAAACCCGCCGGCATGTGTAAAATCTATTGCTTTCATTTCCTGAGTTTTATATGCTTTTTAGTAAGTAATAACACTATAATTATTTCTTCCCGGCAACCGGTAATAATCCAACAATGCTTTTAGTCGCTGCACATCATATCCTGCGCCAGCAGCCACTGCCACCGGTACTTTTACAATAAAGCAAATGCCAAGAGCATACGTTTCACCATTGGTATAAAGTACCTGCGGATCGGGATAAGGAGTGGCGCCTTCTTCGCTCACAAGTCCCAGCCATAATGGTTTTATTTCGGTATTCAGGTACAGGAAAAGCGGATCTTCAAACGGACCGTCTACTATAAGTATCCCTCTCGATACAGGGTCAAACACATCATTCAGTGCAGCCTGCAAATAACACACCTGGCTATCGTGTGCCAGAATATACAGATTGTTGATACGGTTGGCGGTAAACTGATTAAACAACCACGCAACAGGCGATACCAGGCAATTGAGCCAGGCCGTAAGCTTATTGTTCCTTAGCCTGGTTGGCAGCAATTGCACAATCAGTCCGGTATAATCAATATCAAATATTCCCATAAAAAAAGTAATTAAAAATGAACAAACATCAGAAACACAATCCGGTGTTAGGATGCATA